>Ga0209414_1000369_pt1 | contig 21414 bp, 29 predicted proteins | sample LakVidmifraction_4_FD_181154 | JGI IMG/M metagenome (GOLD analysis project Ga0209414, IMG submission 181154) | Hypersaline microbial communities from Lake Vida, Antarctica - Brine Hole Two &gt;0.2 micron (SPAdes) (version 2) | ecosystem: Environmental > Aquatic > Non-marine Saline and Alkaline >...
CCAAATAAATCTGATGGGTTGTATGGAGATGGATTGTATGAGCCACTCCATACTAAACTTGTACCAACATATAGGGCTTTAGCTTTTACCCCTCCTAAAAATATATTATCTATCATGATTTCACCATATATAAAGTACCAGCATCTTTAGTGGTAACAGCATCATACTCGGCTTGTGTGCCTGTCCATACCTTTAAAACACCTCCGCTGTTTTGGTCTATAATAGCAGTATTATCTTTGATAGCTTTCCCTATAGAGGTACCCATCGTATCTATTTGAGTTTTAGTATAAACAACAGTCATATTACGCGAGCGCTCCATATAATGCAGCAGTAAAATCAGTTACCCCAGTAGCCTCAATAAGACCATTAAGTTTAGTTTGTTGACTGTCAGTAAAAACGTTTGTATTAGCATTACTTTCATACTTAGTCTTAATGCTCGCTGCCGTATCGCCTGCAATTTCAGAGTTAGATTTTATAAACACGTTATCATTAACATCATAAATCCATAATTCAACATCACTACCAACACCAGCATCAACGTGAGCGTATGAACCAGTAGATGCTGATACTACGGGAATAGCAGTAGATGTTGTGTACGTGCCCATAAACTTTGATGATTCTAGGCCAGACAGTTTAGTGCGTTCAGCGTCTGTTAGTATGTTTCTATCAAATAACGCATCAATAGCAGTAGCTATTGATGCTGGATTTGTAGCGTCTTTAATACGACCGCCAATGACCGTACCCATCGCATCTTGTTGGCTTTTGGTGTAAAACAGCGACATATATCCTCTCTTATTATAGTTTATTAATAGCTGAATCTAATGCTGATGTGAAACTCAATATATCATCAGGTTTTTCTATTTCTGCATATAATCCGTCTATTTGTTGTTTTATTACATTGTTAATATCACTTGATATTAATATGTCAGAATTTGAAAATGTTTTTTGGTGTATTTCATTTATAGCTGATACCAAATCTATTTTCTCATTAGTATTTAGTATCGACACGTCACCTACATTTGATACAATATCACCAATGTCGGCACCTATCAGGTTTGCTAACTCAATTACCCGCTCGTTGAATGTCATTTACGTTACACCTTTTGCTATTTTATAGTATGATGTATAATCAACATCTTCTACTGTTTCTACTGTCGTTGTATTTACAAAGTCTGCCGATAAATCATAACTGTCGTCTAATATCATTTCGATAACAGGGAATGATAACTCAATAGAGTGTGCAAGTGTTTTTTGTGACGATAATACACCGTTTGTCAAGTACACATTCTTACCACTCAATAACAAAATGTCAATAATTTTTTCGTATAATGACACGATTGTTTTATCATGTACCCCGAATAATTCTGTTAGTGTAATATCACGTGATAACTTGTGTTTTGCAATGTTTGGTGTTAATGTTTGTATATCCTTGTTATTGGTTAATGCAAGATATAAGTGTTCCGCACTAAAATAATCATACATTGTAATATTGTAGCTATCATTACGTTTTAACAGTTGTGGTTTAAGCCATGATATTTTATATAAATCACCATCCTTATAAACATGAAATCCTTTGCGCTTATAATATGTTTTACTTGCGTTTGATATGGACAAAACATTTATTGAGAACTTGTATTGCTCAAATGCCGTATATATTAATTCATCGAATTCATTAACTTTCATGAACCTGCTCCATTGTCAATTGTTAACGAACCGTCTGTTAATGCGGTATATCTATTAAACAGTTCTCGTTCGTCATCGCTGTCACCATTAAGGACATCAACAACGGATTTACGTATAACCTCAGAGCGGTCAACATGTCTATACAAGTAGGTTTTAACTGTAAAGCTTAGCTGCCACATGATATGTCTAACGTCATCAAATTCACCATCATATTCGACAGAAAAACTCGCACTTGTTAAATCAACAATTAAATTATTTTCAATGTTAAGACCTGGTATGTCTTGCACTTTGATAGTTAATCCTGGTGCGAAGTTCGGAAGTATTTGTTCTGCTATTTTAAAACTATCGTCTAGTTGCTTAGTTGCAAAATAAACCTCAAACATAACATCATACGGCACCCTGTTATACATATACTGACCCGACTCTAAATTGGTATCGTCACGTATTTTATGCATTTGGTTTTTGTTTCTTTCTGGTGCGTAGTTGAGCGCTATTATCTCATATCCCAATACAGGATATGAAATACCTTTAAGCGGTGCGGTTTTATCAGGATGACTTGCTAACACTTCAACAAACTTTTCTTTCTGTGCATAGTGGACTGGTACACGCACTGTTTTCCCACTGTCAAGTGTGATATTAATACCATCAAACATAGTACCAAACGCTACAATCAACCTCCTAAATGTCCCGTGGTAATAATTGTTAAACATTAAATTTCTCCAAATGGGTTATTACTAGGTATAACAATGTCGTCCATTTCTGTTCCAATTACGTCATTAATTTCTGTCTTATGCGCATTATCATTTAAAAAGTCGTTCATATTATCGTTATCAGTATCAAAGTCATCATGACTAGGGCTGTAAATTTGACAGCCTACTGTGTACACGTAATTCTTACCAAACTCAAAACGGTTCTCATTGCCAACCTTAACGCTTGTTATCTCATAAATGGTATTGATATAACTATTATTTAATACGCGAGAATCACCAATATAAACCAAGTCACCCTCACGTGGTCTTAACAGCGTATCATCATATATAGAAACGGTAGAGTCCCATGATTCCATTGATACAACTAATTCTAATGCACTGTCAACTAACCACCCGAACTTACTCATACTGAAATTATTGTTTGTGCCAATACCACCATCAGGCGCATACATTTCTATTGTATGCGTATTCTTAAACGTGCTAAATTTTGGTTCACGTAAAATTTCATCAAGCTCTGGTATATCACGTTTAATGTACAAAACATCTGTACCATGTATTTTTATTGATTCTGTCATTAGCGATTGAAATAAATCCTGTTCAACTATATTAGACGTAGTATTGAAGTATTTGTTAGTAGCCATATTATATTCTCTTTTTATTATATTACATACTGCTCTTTAAATAATCCTTTGCAATTTCTCTAATAATACTATCATTGTTTCTAACTGATATTGGGAGTACTGCGCCTTCACTGCTACCCGATGAAACTGTATGCGATTGTGCTGGTGGTGTGACAATAGATTGTTCCGCTTGTCTACTTGATTGCATTCTAACTCTATTATCAAAATTATTTTCTGTAATTTTACCTAAGCCTTCTTGCATGAACTTATCAGACGGTAATACGTCTTTTAATAACTCGTCATAGTTTTTATTTTTCAAATTTTTATAAATGCTACTGATACTACTATGATTATTAATGCCTGTTATGTCATTTACGCTTATGTCATTTGAACTTTGTTGTCTATTTGTACCAGTACGGCTAAACCCACCTGGACCATAACCTGCATATTCCTTGTCTATAACACCTTTAACGATTTTACCCATTTTCTTATTACCAGTTACTTCTCCTAAAACTCCACCATAGTCCTCGTCTTGTGCACCTTTAGCGATTTTACCTAGTTGCTCATTACCAGTAACAGCACCAAGTATACCAGCATAGTCTTTGTTTTCTATCATGCCAGATATATTACCAAATCCAGGTAAAACATCTTCTAATATAGTACCAAAATTACCGCCAAACAAGCGCTCCCACCATTTTTGTTTGCCGCTACCGCCAAACCCAGTAGTACCTGAAATACCACTCGTGTCGCCAAGCTGCCTATCAGGATTCTTAGTAAAGCCAGGTGTTTTGTTAATACCACTAGAATCGGCTTGCTGTCTATCCTTATTGCCTCCTAGTATACGCTTTAAATTATCAGACATTGTACCGTTTTTATTTGGACCATTACCAAAATCTGTTAGTACATATTCATCCTTGCCTGTGTATTCACCTAATGATGGTATGGGAGCGCTTTCTTTTTTGGGTGGTATGTAATCTTCTCCACCTTTGATAAATTCACGCAAACCATCAAGTTTATCACTAGTAAAAACACTAGACATCATATGACCGATTTTCTCAGACATTGACATTTCTGGAGCCGGCTCCGGCATTGTTGGGGTGCTGTTATCACCTGTTAATGCACTTGTACCTGTACTTCCGCCACTTCCGTACCTAAACGTTTTAACCCATTCGTACTTGTCAAGTGTATAACGTCTACCTTGTTTGTGGTCTGAATACCATGTACCGTTCGCGAAAATTTGTATATGTCCCGCATGACTACTACCTTGGCTTTTACGTGGACCTAGTACATCAACGTCACCATTTTGTGAAGTTTCTTTTGGGCTTATTTCTTTAAAACCACGTTGCATTAAAGCAGGCACTGCTTGTTTGGCTTTTGCAATACCAGATGCACCCCATGTCCTAGCATCATTTGAAGTTGATTTTGTAGTTGGAAATCCTGCTATACCAGCGCGTCCTAAAATAAACCAAACCGCACGTGCACACAATCCAAAATCAGACTCTTTTTGATTGCCAATCATACCTTCAGCAGATGCCGCGATTTTATCACCGTCTAATACAGGAGTTGCATAGTCAGGCATACCCATATCATTTTTATAAGACGAATCACCTTGCGTTTTTTTGAGCAATACACCCTGCCCACTCATATTAGTGGTTTGACGAGTTTGACCGGCACGCATGACACCACCAGCTTCTAAGTTTCTTTGTTTCTTATTAGGTACTGATGTTGGTTTGTTGTTCTTGCCTGTAATTTTATTGTACGCATCTTTGGCTAGTGCATATGGTGCTTGAGATGCAATTTTTACAATGCCACTAGTTGAACCAAAGTTATTAGATAAACCACTAGATGACGTTTCATAATCCTCGATTGGTATGTTATAAGCGTCTGCTATTGACGTGTTCCTAGTATTAGGTGAAAACCAGTTACCCATTCTACCCATAGTAGGTTTACTACTAGTGGGCATTTTAATTTTAAAACCACCACTGTTTCCGCCACTTCTCATAACACCAGAACCGGTATCCATGGTAGGATTCTTTGGCATCATAACACCAGAACTATCTATGCTGGTGTTAGATGACACTTTTGGTTTTGAACTTTTTTCTTTACCATTCACTACTGTTTTAAGCATAGCCATAGGCGATACCATTTTAGCAATAGAACCTGCTTTCTGTAATGTTGTGCCACCATTTATTTCTGTTGCAAACGACTCACCATCTGCAATATGACCGCGCATTTTATTATACGCTTGCTTAACAGTAACATTACCACCTTCATATAATGCTGGATTATTACTAATTTCTTTGGGTGTTAAAACAGTGGATACTTTAGCATTGGGATTGTTTTTTAATTTTTCCAAAAACTCAGGGCCACGACCGGCACCTAAATTGTGCATAGCATAAACGTCTGCACCTCTATCACCGCCACTTATTTTTGCTGATGCTGTCATGTTGTCTTTTGTTAGTGCTGCCAGTGCCATTGATTGTACACTTTGACTTCTTCTAAGCGCATCCATTTCACGCTCTGATAAATTAGACCCGATGCCCATTTCTTTACCGTGTTTTCTGAGCGTACCGTACCATGTTTTATCAACAAATTGCCCTAAGCCGTGCGCAGATGATAAAGCATTTTTGCCAGCGCCTTTGTTATAAACAGTGTTACGTGAAGCATTAGAACTTACAGGGGCTGCCGACGTACTAAATGACCTACCAGACTCAAAATATGCAATCTTAGCCAATAGACCTGCATCAACGCCAAATTTAGTAGCAGCAGATTTTAAGTCGCCTTTTACTTTGCCAAAGTTTTCTTTAGCTGACGCGCTTGGTTTTGTATTTGAACTAGGTATATCATTATTGTCATTTCCGCCGCCAATCCAAGCTGGTAACATACTCTTTATTTTATTAATAACAGCAGTTAATGGACTTGACGCAAATGCAACCATTGACGCGACACTGCCTTTGATTGTGTTTAATATTTTAGGTCCATAATCGCCTAACATATCCATCATTGATTTTATACCACCACCAATGTCTTTAAACATTTTTGGCATAAAGCCTTTGATACTATCAAGCATTTCATCGGTGCCTTCTAGCAACTTTTCCTTTGTCTTTGTGGTCATGTCTGATAAATTATCAGTGAACTTATTAAATGATAACCTTTGTTTTTGCGTGGTTTTAACAGCGTTATCATTAACAGCATCTATACCCTTGCGGGTTGACCTAATAGTTTTTTCGCTTTCCGCATTGGCCTTCTTGCTCGTATCACGTGCAACTAAACCCGCTTGTATTGCTAATGCCGCGGCTGTACCGAGTCCTGGTACTGTACTAGCTATGCCACTAACCGCTTCAGCTAGTGCACCAACATAATCTCCCTGTGAAGCGCGCTTAGCAGCGAATGCTCCACCAACAGCCAAACCAATACCAGGTATCAGCTTACTACCCATTTTAGCAGCACCTTTACCAACAGCTTTCAAACCAGTAACGGATGCGACTTTTTTAGCAATTGCTGTAACACCAGTAGCACCAGCGACTTTGGCAACACCAGCAACCATAGCTTTAGTCCCAGCACTCGCCAACGCTTTAGTCGCGCCTGCTACAGCACCTGTCGCACCGGTCATTTTTCCCATCATGGGTGCAAGTAATAATCCCAATCCAGCTAGTAGTCCACTTAATATACCACCAGACTTTTCCTCATTGCCAAGTTTATGTATAAGTTCTTCTGTGTTACCGTTAATTGAGCTTAGTAATGAAAGCGCTTTCTGTTCAAAGTTATTTTCATTATTTTTAGCTACTGCCGCAGCTTGCGCACTAGCATTACCCTTTTTTAATTTAGTGTATAATCCTTTAGCGCGTTCAGCATTACTGGCACGTTCAGAATCTTTAGATTCAAAACTATCCTTAACTTTTTGCTTCGTTATGTCTTTAGCTTTATTTTTTGCGGCACCTGTTGCTTTTGATGCAACTGCTCTTATTATTGGTAACATAGTATCATCATTTCTTTAAGGCCTCTATGCTAGTATTTAGCTGCAATATTTTCTTTTCTAATGTCTCAATATACTTATGCTCCTTAATAGCGTCTCTTTCAGCTGTTTTAATGCGCATGATAATGCTTGTATATTCTTTCTTAATTGTGTCAAACCCTTCAATGTCTTTATTAAGCCCTTTGAATACTTTCTTAAAAGACCCAAAAACATTAGTCATTTCATGGTCTGTTCTAAAAACAACTGACGTAGTAAAGGCACTAAAATCATTTTCAATAGAAACCTTTACATTTAATTCGTCAGCAACCATGATTAATTCCTCATAAAGATTAACGTATTCGCGCATTTTAGTACGCGCGTCACGTTTATCAGTACGCGCTCGTCGTATACCACCTGATAATCGAGTGTAGTCGGTTACTTTCTTTTTCTTATCACGAGACACATCCTTCATTTTAGACAAGTCTAGTGATGCTACTGAATCTGCCAACTTATCAATGGCACCCATGTTTCCGTTGTTAGCCGCCTTGATAAGCGCGGATGCTGATTTACCTAATATACTCATATTTTTTCACTCTCTTCTTGTACGTCACGTGCTAAAAGCAGTTTTATTAAATTAAATTCAAATGGTGCTAGTTGCAACATGTCAGCCATCGGTAAATTAAAGTCCTTGCTGGCATCTTTTAAGTCTGTTATAAACTGTATAAACATGCCAGGCACGTACATTACGCGAAAAAAGATTGCATACCTCTAAAACGTATAACGTCTTCGTTTAAACATTTCGGGCATTGAATTTTAAAGTCATATCCAAGTTGAGGTTCATTATCAATAAATAGGATAATATGCTCAACTGATTCTGGTGACAATGTTCCGAACCAATCATTAAATTGCTCGAATGTAATGTCATCTTGTTTGGTAGTAACGTTCTCAGCTAAAGAAATAGTGTAATCAAAGTAGCTAAAAATGACACGTATATCAACATCTTCGTCTTCTTCCATCTCAGAAAGTTCATGTTTTTCACTAGCAGACGGTAAGCGTAAATGTAGTTCAGCATCGTCACTAACCTTAACTACTTTACTTTCGTTGAAATTTTCTGTATAATCAACAGTGGCAGCGTCAATTGGGATAATGATTTTAAAATCGTTACCACACTCAACTAATGGTAATTCGTAATCTTCGCTTTCAGAGTCCAATTCATCAGTAACTTCGTCGTTTGCTTCTGTTTGTTTGGGAAACTCCACTTCATCAGAAACGTCCAAATCTTCAGCTTCTTCTACAAATTCTGGTGTCTGCTCAACTAAGTTATGACACTTGTATTGACCTTCAACTTTATTTTGCACACTACGAATATAGATTTTTAGGAATAGAAATTCAAGTTCTGCTTCTGTTAGTTTGCTTGCGTCTACATTATTATCGGTGCATGCGTCAACAATGTCTAATGTTGTGTTGAATACGCTTGAACTATCTCCAAGTTCAATAGCAGTTAATAGGCTTTTATGTTCAGCGTTAATAAAGTTTCTAAATTTAATTTTACCAACACTAGTTAACTCCGTCGTAAACGTTGGGTGTTTAATTACCGGTAAACTCATTATTGTATATCCTCATTTATTTTTTTGTTAGCTACATATATTTTGTCTTTCAAAAAATCAATAATATCCGTGTAGTCCATATCAATCTTTTTTACTGTTATATTTATACCACTGTCTTTAGCAGCTTTCCACCTATGATGACCGTCAACAATAAAGTCATCATTAGAAACTAAAATGGGATTGTCAAAAGCATTATCTCTAATGATTGATTTTACTTTACCATCATTAAATTCACTTTGAGTTGGTGTAAAAATGCCAGTGGTATCGGCATATTCTTTTACATTAATACCATCACTGACCACATCCTCTATGAATGCTTTATCGTCAGTGATATTAGGTAACCGGTGTCGCTTAACTGTGCCTATAGGCTTTACATGTCCAGCCATTCCGCTTGTAAAGTTTTCTTCTATGAATTGCTCAAATGTCTTTATTGACATTGTAGACTTCCTTTAATCTGTTAATATTATTGATATTTACAGCATTTTTGGCGCGGGATTTTGTGCAAATTTTAGTGGATAAGCTTTTAAGAATAGGATTGGTACTATTTCTATTTTTGCATTTGCCGATAATGGCAACTGGAGAAAAAACAGTATCAAGCATAACTTCGCGACCGGTGAAAACTTTGGTACAATAAATGTATAATGAACCATTAATAAATTTATAGTCATCGAAGTTAGTTACAGCAACGCAACCGTTAGGTAATATATCACTGCCATAGACACAACTATATAAATCGAATCCTGTAGTATCAATTATTAATTCCTTAGAAAGGTTTCTACTATCAAAGTTTTTAATTTTAAAACGCTTGATTAATTTATTGATAACTTCTTCTGCGCTATCATTTAATAAACCGTCAGCACTTTCCCAAAACGTGTTACCACCATTCATTTTAATACTGATTGGCGCGGACTTTGTTTTGGTTTTTATGCACACGTCTTCTTTGTTGACAACTTGCGTTATTTTATCTCGTGCACTCAAAACGTTTCTATTTAAAACGTCTGTAACATCGGTAACCACATATTGAGTAACACTATCAGAAAATACAATAGTAAGCGGTTGATATTCACTGTATAGTTCAACCAGCCTGTTCTCGTTTTGTTTATGCGTGTTTTTAATAATAGGTTTAATCAATACATCAAAGTCCATAGTGGATATAACACCTATGGAGCTTTTACTAGTATTAGGTAAAAACTCCGCATCTATGTCTAATATTTCCGTCATTAACTTCATTACTTTTTTAACTACGCTGTCACGCTTTGAATGTGAACATTTAATGTTATACGTGGCTTTGTTTTTTGAGGATGTCATATCAGTATAAACAACCTCAGGTATCATCATTAGCGAACTATACATCAACATATTGTTCATATTCATCAATGCTATCCTTATCGGTATTACTTGAGAAGTTAATCTTACTTTTAGGTTTTTTCTTTGTACCTACTTTCAACTTATCAGCTTTTGGGTCAGCACTTTTAAAGTTTGGTGCACTGTATATATCAGTGATACCTTCAATTTCAGGTTTAGTATCATTTAATCTGTGTTTTGATACATCAATACCCATATTCCAAGTAACGTAGCGTTGTTTGTGAAAGCGCGTTTTAAGTTGAATAAATTTAATTTCGCGTAGCCTATCAAGTTCTTCGGTACGTATGACAGCCCAAACCAAATCAGCTGTTCTTGCAATACCTTGACTATCTGATAGTTGACTTAACGAAACGTCAGTGGCTTCCATCGCTTCTGTTTTAAGTTGTGCTGCTGACCAGTAGACACAATTATATTTAACAGCGGTCGCACGCATCTCTTCCGCGATACTATTATAATATTGATACATGTTAGCGTTTTTACTGATAGATGAACTAGCATTAATAGTGACGTAATCATTAATAATAATAGTAGGCTTGAAACCTTTCTTAAGTTCAAGTTCTTGTAATTCAGCTTCAACACGTAAACTTGTACACGTACCAGTAGGGAATTCTTTTATGATAAGTTTACCAGTATTGCGTTCCTTCATTTTTGCAATCTTTGCTAGGTACTTAGTCTTCTCAATTTTGACTAGTTTGTCAGTATCAATGCCCATCATACTAGCATCGGCACGTTTACCAACTTCCATTTCACTAACCTCGTTCGTAATATAAAGAACGTCATAACCTTGTTCTTTATACATCGAAGCTAGAATAATGAGCAACAACGTCTTGCCGACGTTTACGCCTGCGGCGATAAGGTTGAATGTTTTAAGCGTAACACCACCATTTGTAATAGCATTAAGCGTATCAAGTGCGAACGGTATTTTATTTTCGGGACTGTTATAATATTCCCAACGGTCTTCGGCATCTTCATCATAATCATGTCCAACAGAATTGTTGAATGTAATACAAATAGCATCCTTAACTAGTTCTGGAAGTGCACCAACCTTTAAAGTTTTATCGTCGCCAGTAAGCACTTCATATGCGGTGTATATTGCGTTGTGTAATGCTCTGTTTTGACAGAATTTCTCGGTTTTATCAACTACATATTCCGTATCCTTTGGTATTGTTATATTTTTGATGATACCAACCGTATCAAGCATGTTAGTTATTTGACGCTCGTCTATTTCGGCTGACGTAATAATATTACACATAATAGTATAATCAGGTACTTTACTATACTCGGTGCTATATTTTTTGATTATATTAAACACTCGCCTGTCATCGTCACTATGAAAATATTCGCTTTTAATAAACGGTATTACTTTATTAAAATATTCTTTGTTACCCATTAAACCAGATAATATTAAATGTTCGTCTGTTATGTTCATATAAATCTCTTATACTGTATATGGGTTGGTGTTAAATGTTTTTAACGTATCAGTTTCATCGGCCTCTGGTGCTTCTTCAAGTGCGGTAACTATAATAGCAGTAACTAATTTTCTAATATTATCAGCTTCACTTTCTAGTTCAATCGAATATGCCAATTCTATATCAAGTTGTTTGTCAGCTATACCATGTATAATGCACGTTATGGTATAACCATCATATTCAGCTAATTCTAAGTTAAATTCAGTTACTTCATTAATTACATCTTTGGTCATGTAGTACTCCTTAATTTATTTCATACTATAGTAACAGTTTATCCCTTAAAACACAACTACTACGGCACTCTAATTGTTATTGACAAAATAGTTACAAATCTTTACTTGACAATACTTGACATGGGTGTTATTCTATCATTTATACAATATGCTTAAGAAATTCTCTATACCCTATGCGCCTGGGATATATATATGTGTTATGTGTGTTTGATATATATGACCGTTGCGTATAATCGAATTAGTATTATGTTTTACGTTATAAAAGTATAGTATGCTCTTCATTGTTCACTCAATTTTTATTTGCGATTACTTTTTATAAATCACTTGATTAACCATGCTAGTCTTGCTATAGTTAGTATATTGGGATTTAGTCAAGTTACTAGTGTACTATATAGTATTGTCATTTTAAAACACTCGTTTATTAATTTTTGTTATAGTAGTTATATCATGACAGTAATAAAGAAGTTATATATTTTAACGATGTACTAGATGCAAATGCTGTCAGTGATTGGTGGTAACAACAATTGACATGAAATATTTCGTACTGATTATCCACACTGAGTCAAGAAATTTATTACTAAATAAGATGTAATGCGTAGCAAAATAGTGGGCTTGTCTCACTATTTTTTTGGTTAAAAGTATGCTAAAATAGAATTTCAAATTATCAACAAGGTTAATATCATGAATAGTAAAAGTCTAGTAGTTTTAAGTGGTGGACTTGATAGTACCACTAGTTTGCGCTTAGCAATTGAGGATTATGATGAAGTAAGTGCTATTAGTTTCTTTTATAATCAAAAACAAAGTGTTGAACTTAAACTTGCAGGCGAAACTTGCAAGCGTTTAGGTGTACCGCATAAAATTATTGATATCTCATTTTTAGGTGATATTGCTAAAAGTACATCTACTAATATTAGCGGCAGCGATATTGATATGCCAACAATCAACCACGTATTAGGTGACCCGCAACCTGTTACCTACGTACCTAACAGAAATATGATTATGCTGTCAATAGCAGCCAGCTACGCAGAGACAAAGGGCATTAAAGATGTTATATGTGGATTTCAAAGTAATGACACATATGGTTATCATGACACAACAACTTCCTTTTTAAGCAAAATTAATAGTGTATTGAGTGAGAATAGAACGCATACAATAACAGTATCAGCACCATTTATCAGCTTGTCAAAGTTTGATGAAATAAAAGCGGTATATGAACTCGATGGTAATATAGACTTGTATAATACTACTATTACGTGCTATAATCCAAATGACATTGGTGAAAGTTGTGGTGTGTGTCCATCGTGTGCTGAAAGACTAAGAGCATTTGCTGATATGGGAATGACAGACCCGATTGCATATGTAAAATAAATCTTAAATTATGTGGAGTATTATCATGGGTATTGCAATACGTGATTATTACAGTGTTACAGAAATTCACTATTTCGTGGATGATGAAGATGGTATACAGTGACTTATGCCAAGCAGATACTAACAAGTACATTTTACAATTAATACAAACATTTGAACATGGCGCATGTAACGGTTTTGTTGAATTCTCATAAAGGGATATAATATGTGTGGTATATATGCAAGTTTTAACGATGAAAAATTCGAAGCATTACGATTGGTAAATAAGGTACGAGGTGTAAAAAATATTACTAAAAAAACTATCTTTATGAATGGTGTTGGATATATGATTGGACACATTCAAAGCCCAACATCTAATTCAGCACACTCGCACCCAGCAACCCTTAACCATTGCGATTCGCTGTTATGGCATAATGGTATTGTAAAAGAAAAGCAATTAGAAGAGCATTCATATATGGATTTTGGTGGATGGGATACACACTTTATTCTACAAATCATTGATACTTATGGTTTTGGTGCTCTATCTAATATTGACGGGTCTTTTGCGTGTGTGTATTATAGTAACAATGAATTATTTATTTTTAGAAATGAGATAGCACCATTGTACATTGATATTGATTTAAATTTATCAAGTCTAAAATCGAGTGATATGGAGCTTTTACCCCCAAACAAAGTTTTTTATATTAATGATGATAATGAACTAATTGTTGTTGCTGAGTTTACCACAAAAAATAATCCGTATAAACTAGAGGGATAACATGACAGAGAAAGTAAAAATTGATTATGTATTCAGTGGCACAGGTATGCTTAAACTGATACCACCTAAGCGTCATTGTTCTGCTAAATATCGAGCTATGCGACTTAGTACAATTAAAGAAGGTGTTACACTCATTAACAAGAACTTAAATGAGCGCCTAACAGTAATGGATGTTGGTATGAGTATTTTGTTTAATGCTTATACAGAAAGCCGTTGGGGTAACTTCTATCGAACTAGTGATAAAATTAGCTTTGATAAGCTATATGCGGATAGTGGAGGATTGCAAGTCGTAACGCGCGGTAAGCAACTTACAGACTTAATGAAAGATGAAATTTACAAAGCACAAGATGAAGGTGATGTTGCGTTTTGTTTTGATGAAATTCCTCTTGAGAAAATGTGTGAACATACAGACCTTGCAGGTAGTAACCGAGCTGTTATATCATCAAAAATATTCAACACAAAACGTTTCGATGAATGCGCACGTAAAACCGCCGAGAACGTAAAGTATCAATTGTCACAACTTTCGCGTGCACGTATTTCTTATATCATACAAGGTAACACGTATGAGGATATGATACGTTGGTTTGATATCGCATATGAAGTATTAGGTGATGATATTGAGAAATTACACGGTATTGCACTTGCTGATACGTGCATGGGTAACGGGGAATTAGAAACATGTGACATGTTATATGCAGGTGCTCATATTTTTAAGACGTATACCAATCTCCCTAAAAACTTGCATTTATTGGGTGTTGGCTCAGGTAGACGTATGTTGCCTGCTATCATTTTATGCCGCAACGGTTTTATGGGTGATGTTATTTTAAGTTCTGATAGCAGTACGCAGAGCATGCATTACATGATGGGTAAGTCGATATCATTTGATAAAAAACTAACTGATTATGAATCATTTAAAATGTTTGTTGACGAAATGGAACCTATATATTCAAAACTAATTGACAATTATGATGCAGATGAATTAGTTCGTTTTATTCTTGCAAACAACAGACAATCAGCGGCCGTTGAAGAAGTATGTTATAATCCAGAACATAGATTTCATACTATTGGTTTTTCCATATGTCCACTATATGGTATTTGGACATCGAATAAATTGTTCTTAGACATTGAGCGTATGTTAGGTGAAACGTCTTATATTACGTTATTAAACCAAGTTACTAAACTTGAGGATTATGTTGATTGGCGTAATAAAAATTATAGTAACTTACAATCAAAGCGCATTAAAAGAAAGCGCGTAACTATTTTAGACTTAATGGGATAATTATATGAATAATTTAAATGATATTGCAAGCAAGTCACTTGGTGACAGTACCAGTTATGCCGTGTACACTGACAAGGTTGATGCTACACTGTTAAACCCTATGCCACGCGAGCTTGCACGTGGCGACCACGATATTATTACTAGTGGTAATGGTTGTGATGTTTGGCACTGCTACGAAGCAACATTTTTAGGCGCGACAGGTATTCCGCAAGCGGGTGTTTTAAAAATCATTGTACCGCACGATAGTGAATTTATCGTTGAAAGTAAAAGTTTAAAGTTATATCTAAACACATATGATATGGTCAAGTTTGACAAGTCCACGGACTATGCCACTAGTGTTGAACGTGATATATCATCATTATTAAATTGTCAGGTTACGGCTACATTCTTTGAGTATAGTGAATTTGAGAATGATACTATCGTAAGTCGTTATGATATACATGAGACAGTAACTAACAGCATGTCTGTTGATTCTTATGATGGCGAATTTAGTATACCACCAGCAACTGCGGTAATTAAAGGTATTCCAATTACGCATAATATCTATATGCCAACTCTTAGAAGTCGATGCAGACATACCAAACAAAAAGACAGTGGTGCAGTCAGTATTATTATTAGAACTGGCGTAGCAGTAGATGTTACTAGTATCATGAAATATGTTTATTCCTTGCGGGAAGTTAATGAGTTCCACGAATTTTGTGCTGAGAAGATTTATACAGAAGTTAAAAAAGCATACGGCGGAGATGTTGCAGTGCATTGCTTTTATGTTAGGCGTGGTGGTATTGATATTAGCCCTTGTCGCTATGATGATTTTGGTTATGATACACCTGTATTTTCGGGTTTTGGCAATAGTAATGTATTGATTAAAGGGTTCCAAGGGCAGTAGTATAACAGCGCTGGATATGTTATTATAGTTCAGCGCCACTACAATTAATTTAAAAGGTCGCTATTATGAGTAAGAAGTTTTATATTACAGAGGTATTTTATAGTGTACAGGGCGAGGGTACGCATGTAGGCGCACCGTCAGTATTTGTACGGCTGTTTGGTTGCAACTTGCAATGTCAGGGGTTTGGTATGCCTAAGGGTGAACTAAGCAATGAGCGCGAAGACGCGTACAATATGATAACCACAAAGGACATTACTACAATTGAAGAGCTACCACTTGTGAAAACAGGTTGTGACAGCTATGTGGCGTGGGATAAACGGTTTAGACATTTGAGTGAAAAACTGACCGTTGAAGAAATCGTAGAACGTATTGTTGATATTACACCAAACAAGTCACTTAATGGTATTCATGTTGTGTTTACTGGTGGCGAGCCAATGTTAAATCAACGATTGATTAATGATGTTTCTAGTTCACTATATCATTGGCATTCTCTTACAGACATTACAATCGAAACTAATGGTACAAAGTTACCTGATACTAATTTATGGTTAGGTTTATCGGATAAAGTCGACGTTACATTTTCTGTCAGTCAAAAACTCGCATGTAGTGGTGAAAAAGCAGATGCGCGTATCAACTTAACAGCGCTAGATGTTTTGTTCAATCAGTTAAGGTATAAAGATGCGGTTGATTGTGTATATAAATTCGTTGTGGCTGATGAAGTTGATGCGGAAGAAGCGTTTGATATTGTTGACCAAGTGATTGACTTGGATACTTCATGGATATACGGTACAAGACCAACAGTATTCTTAATGCCTGTAGGTGGCACGAAAGATGATTACATCGCCAACAGCAAAGGTGTAGCTGATTTAGCGCTTGCTTATGGTGTGCACTACTCACCACGTTTGCATATTGATATCTATGGTAATGCGTGGGGTACGTAATACTTCTTTACAAACGCTTTTATTTATAATATACTGCCCATTGAAATAACTTTTATTTTTAGTAGTAAATAAAAATAAAAGGAGTAACACAATGGACAACTTGATTTACGCATTACTTGAACGTTACAATGAAGAGCTTATTTTTGACAATCCTGAACTTGAGGGTTTGTTAAGAGATACTGATAAGGAGCACACAATGGAGCGTGTGGTCACTGAAATGTCAATAATCGTGGATGAATACGTTAACAGCTTAGGTGACTAATATATATATGATGGACTTTGTTTTACAAGCACACGAACACTCCAAACAAAGCATCGACCCTACACGAGGGGTTGGTGCTTTACTTTTAAAAAACACAAATGATGCTATAGTTAGTCGCGGACATAACACCTTTCCTTTTTGGCTTGATATTTCTAAACTAAGTACAATGACAAAGCTTGAGAAAGGGGTATTAGCCACGCATGCAGAGATTGAATGTTTAGAAAATACTCATAATAGTTTTGTACCTGATGATAATAATTACACTATGGTTATATCGTGTGCGCCATGCCTGAATTGCTCGATGGCTATTGTTAATAGTAATATTAATATTACAAAAGTAGTGTACTTAAAACTGTGGCATTCACCAGCTTTTATGCTTAGGTTTAGTATACAAGAATCAATGCAATACCTACATGATAATAATATTGAGGTCAGCGAAATATGTCCTACTCACTAAAAGATATCGCAAAAGACTATGTCGCAAATCGTATAGAAATGAGTGAAGATACACTTGCAAATGACAGACTTGAAATTTGCAATACATGTGAACATAAAAGCAAGTTAGGTGTATGTAATAAGTGCGGTTGCTTATTACGAGCCAAAGTAAAGTACAAGAAATCCTCTTGTCCTATTGGTAAATGGTAAATGGTAAAAGGAGTAAAAGCATGAATAAACTAACACTGCCAAACGGTGATGTAAAACTGGCTAGAGAAGGCTGGGAGCTTAAAAGTTTAGAAGGCTGGGACGGGATAACATTTAAAGAATGTATTGGCATTTAACTTAATAAATAATTGGAGATATTGTATGTTCATTGGGAAACAACATTGCGTTATTTGTGACATAGACGGCACACTTGCACACGAAAAACTTAATGCTGATGGTACGCCAGTACGTGGTTGGTATGATTATGAATTAGTACATACGGACGTATTTGATACAACTATCGGTTCAATGATATATGGGTTACATTGTGATTTTAACGCCACTATTGTTTTCTTAACAGCGAGAGTCTTCGAATCGTTTGACGTTACTAAAAAATGGCTTGAATCATATATGTATACATATGGTTTAGAATATGGTCATGATTATGTACTGTATACACGCTCAGAAGATGATGATAGCTGCGACAGCGTATATAAGGTAAATATGATTAAGAACACAATCATACCAACACATGGTGAGGTTATAGTTGCTTTTGAGGATAGACCTTTAGTGGTTGATAGTCTACATGATATAGGTGTTAAAGTATTTGCTGTTTCTGACCAACGGGTAAAATTTTAATGTATATATATATAATAGTAACATATTGTTGATTGGGTTATTCGCTGTTTTGTTAGTTTAATGTGTATAAGACGTTAAATATCTATTGACAGGCTATGCTAGTCTTGCTATAATTATTGCGTAGGTTGGGAAAAGAGGTGTTTAACCAGTCCACAAGAAATAAATTTATATTATTGGAGTTTAAAATGAAACAGTTTTTTAACAAGAAGTTTTACAGTGACGTAGTGCCATATGAAATCGTTGAAGTAATTAGTCCTAAGAAAATACATGTCCGGGAAATGGACGCCAAACAACTCGACAAACCAGTTTACGATGATGTACATGGATTTATTAATAACAAAGACATTCGCTATGATTATTCAAGTAATGATGATAATCGTGTTGTAACAATAACAAAACGTAAAGACGGTGAGTGGTATCAAATAGGCCAAAAGTCTGGTAAGTACGAAGTTCGTTTTACTAACAATGATAATCCTAAAAAATACTATGATTATTCATTCTAATTTAACACGTTACGAAAGACAGGTACTTAGGTGCCTGTTTTTTTATACCTTCTAATGACAAATAAATAATAGTATCAAACGGAGTATATGTGTATAAATTAATTTTAGCTATAATGCTAACCATGCCAATGACGGCATACGCTGGTGGTATTGATTGTATGGCAAAAGCTATCTATTTTGAGAGTAGGGGTGGGACAGACAACGACCAGTTAGCAGTAGCGCATACAGTGCAGAATAGAGTTAAAAGTAAACAGTTTCCAAACAGTGTTTGCAGTGTAGTTCGACAGAAATCACAGTTTGCCCCTCATATTAGAAGTGGTGCAGCAATACGTGAAAAAAGCGCTTGGAGCAAGGCTAAAACATTGGCACGTAAAGTTATAAGCGGTAGTTCACGCGATTTTACTGGAAACAGTTTATATTTTCACACACCAGCCGTCAATCCACAGTGGTCGAATATGTTTAAAGTTACATATCGAAATAATCAACATATTTTTTATAAACCATAGGTAAGTTATGCATACAAACGATTTCGACAAGGTTAAAATCGTGTTTGGTCTTACTACTAATGAGCTTGAACATGCTTTAAGTGGTAAGGATAAGAGTGATAAGTTTGCATTGTATATGACAGCAATTGACCACGAATATAATAGCATACACATATTCAAACGTCATGATTTTAACATGCATACACAGTTTATGGATATACGTGGATATACCACTTTGTATCAACTGCTATGTAAGAGCCCATATACAATGCGTGATGATAAGGAACTTTTTCATTTTATTAGTAATCGTGTATGCGCAAGTAGAACACTACTTAAAGATGAACATTTATAATTCACAATAAGTTACATTTATGTCCTTAAATAAGGGCATTTTTTGTGGCTGTATGGTTGACAGGCTATGCTAGTCTTGCTATAATGTATTTGTAGGTTGGGAAAAGAGGTGTTTACCGCCACTCAACAAACAATTAATTTATATTATTGGAGTTACATATGTTTGATAAAAATCTAGCTAAACTAAACGAAGGTCGTGTTGGACTTAATGGACTTAATGGACTTAATGGTGTTAACGGAAAAGGTGAAATTCACGATGACGTTAAAATCATAGAATCAAATAATTTTAGATTTACGTATGCGTATGAATTAGGTGAAAAAGTTGAAATAATTTCTAAGTCCGCTTGGGTGATGATTTTTCATTAAGCTTTAATAAAGGCAAAGAATTAGATAGTATTATAGATATTCTACAGTCAATGAAATAATTTATATTATTGGAGTATATTATGAGTAACAAATATTCAGTTGAAGAATTACAGTTTATGTTTAATGAGGGTTTCCGTAAAGCAGAAAATGCTTGTTTAGCCTATCTTGCTCAACATGGTAGCAATGGCAGTTGTGGTTTTGCGTGGGTTGTTATTGATAAGTTTAATGATAAGAACATTGATGGTCGTCAGAAGATTGCGAAGGACCTTAAGAAGTTAGATTGTATCCCTGACAGTAGCGTAGGTGAAATAACTGTATGGAATCCTTCTAAATCCTCAACACAGTGCATATCAGCGTTAGAGGCAGGTGCGAGAGCATTTGCTAAACACTTAGAACCATTTGGTTTTTATGCTTTTATGGATTCACGTGTTGATTAATTACACACTGTTACAATTACAACTTGACCTTACCTACAGATATTGCTATAATGTATTTGTAGGTTGGGAAAAGGGCAGTTTATGCCAACATACAAATCACTTATTTATATTATTGGAGTTACAAATGTCAAATATTAAATTAGTTAAAGAAGCAGTTATGACCTCATATGGTTCAAAAGAAATTAAATGGTGGTTGCCTGAAGGTACTAAGTATTTGCCTAAAATCTATTTAATCAAAGGTGCATATGAGTGGCATGTATATGATGAAAATGATAATCGTATTGTAGAAAACTTCCATGCAGGTTTACGTACTAAAAAAGATGCAATTGCATGGGTAGAAGCGTTTGATGGTGAGAAAGATGAACAGATTACACGTGAGAAAGAAGAAGAAGAAGCTCGTGACGCAAAACATGCTGAGACACGTAGAATTGAAAAAGAATATAATGAGTCATTTAAAAAAGACGTTGATGTTAATTTCGATTCTAAAGTTGGCGATACAATCAATATCAAAATGTTCACTTTATCAAAACTAAATTCGATGGGTGATGGTCTTACATTTAATATGGACTATGGTAGAGCATTAGCAGTTAGTAAAGGTAAAATTGAAGAAATCAAAGTTGTTAGTAATAAAGAATATGATGAATTTGTTTGTGATTTCTTTGATTGTTCGTTAAGTGATTCATTCAGTGGCGGTGGCACAACAATTGACGATTCACGTATTGAAGAATATAATAGTTATATGGATTTACCACAAGAATTGAGAGAGTTTTATAATCGTAATTGTTATGACTTGGTTACTATTGTAATGTCTGATAATCGTCAGCCAATCGTTGTTAACCCGTATGGTTATTCATAT
>Ga0209414_1000370_pt1 | contig 21406 bp, 25 predicted proteins | sample LakVidmifraction_4_FD_181154 | JGI IMG/M metagenome (GOLD analysis project Ga0209414, IMG submission 181154) | Hypersaline microbial communities from Lake Vida, Antarctica - Brine Hole Two &gt;0.2 micron (SPAdes) (version 2) | ecosystem: Environmental > Aquatic > Non-marine Saline and Alkaline >...
CCCTGAGACTCTGCAAAAGCAGCTATTGCAGCTCCACCTGCACCCATCGCCTGTGATTGTGCTTTTCCCGATTTCTTAGCCTTCATACCAGCGAGCGCGTAATTACTGCCGATATCGGTGATTGACCCTGATAGCCCACCGAAGCCCTTCATAGCCTCATCTGAACCCGATGAGAGCGCGTTAGCAATCGTTTTACCCATAGTTCGCATACTTGATACATGGTCTTCAAATGCACCCTGTTGCTCTTTGATTCGGTCCAAATCTTTGGCATGGTCGGCATCTTTTCTACGCCGTTTCTCTTCGTCCAAATCACGCTGAAGATTCGCTTGTTTCAGGTCCAAATCTCGTTGAAAATCGAAATAAGATTGAGTTCGAGCTAAATTGGCTTCTGCTCGGTTGATCTTGCCGTCTTCCAAATCATGCTGAATCTTATCCAAATCGAGTAGATATACAGCCTCAATTCGGGCTGCATCTTCTTTAATATACAGAAGTTCTAATTGAGTGTTTGCAACGTAATTCTTCCACTCTTTAACAACGTCTTTTGCAACATCTTTCTCAGCCCCAACTTGTGCTCCATCAATGATAGCAGAAAGTGGAGAAACTGGATCTTTTTGAGTGCTAGATTTACTGGTTTTCTTCGTCTTTTTAGGTGCGGTAAATGCTGGTTGCCAAGTGGCAAATTCTTCTTGAACGCCTTCTGTAAACCCGTTGAAGAATTCCGTTGCACTCACTCCAGATGCGGCCTTAAAAGATGCTCCGCCTAAGGTAAGGGCGTTCAGAACCAGTGACGCTGTATAGTCTCCAAATGCATTCTTATTGGCTTCAACACCTTTTCTAAGTGCTTCTTGATCTTTTAGATAATTTCTAAGTGCTTCACCTGCTTTATCAGCTTCTTTAGACTGAAGACCATATTCTTCTACAGCATCTTCAGTCGCAATTGTAAGCTTAATCTGCTCTTTACTTATATCTCCAAGAGTTTCTTTAAGAGCATCGCCCGAAGATTCCCACTTACCGAAACCCACACGCATCATGTGAAAAAGGGTTGCTTGCTCCGGTGTCCCAGATGCCATATTGGCCATAGCATCTGATACAACGTCTAATCCCTTAGCAGACTTTTCAAGACCACTAGCAAGACCTGAGAGAAAAGACCCAGTTTTATCGTTAGCGGCACCTAGTGTTACAACAGACCCAGCCGCATTCACTAAAGATAGCGCTAAATGCCCACCGGATTCAGTCACGGAATCCATTTCGACTCTCATCGCTTTAACTTTTCGTATCTGAGGGTCCATCGACTCAGTAGCGCCACCGACTTTTTCATTAAGTACAGCCATTGCGGCAGCACTTCGAGCACTAGCATCTTCCAACTTGTTTAACTCTTTTACCTCATCTTTTGTTAAAATTCCTAGTTGCATTAGGGGTTCAAGTTGTCCTGTAGCAGCCTGCCCGATTTTCTTAGATACAGACGCAAGATCTTGACCCGATGCAACGGAAGCATCTACAGCGAGTTTGTAAACCTCCATTGCTTTACCGGTGTCCCCAATGCGCAAAACAAGATCACTCAGTGCGCGTTGTTGCACATCATACCCAATACCAGCATCTTCAACCGTTTTCGCAATAAGTTTATTTGATGACGCAAGTTGAGTAGCACTTGCACCCATACTATTTAAGGTGAACTCGTAAGAAGTTGCAGCCTGTTTTGCACCTATATATGCGTCCACAGAAGCCGATACCTGGCCTGTAAGCTGTGTTATGCCAGCGAGCGCTAACATTGTTCCAGCTTTAATATCCCCTAATTTGATGCCTAATCCCTTAGAAGCCTTCCCCGTCTTCTTCATACTTTTAGCGGTCTTATCAAGGCCCTTTTCAGTATCTTTTAGACCTCTTTTGATCGCTTTGAGATCTGCAGTCGCCTTATCCCGAACGTCAAACTCGATTCCCATCTTTTCCATACTCATATCGTTTCCTCAAAGTGGGATTCCAGCATCTTGCATCATCTGTCTTGTTTTGGTTGTTTCTTCGCGATCCCTATGTTGTTCAGTCTGGGCACGTAGGCGGTGCATATCGACCATTTCAGCTACTTCGCGCATTCTGTAAGGCAAATCCAAAAGGGATGCCCTAGCATGGCTGTGTGGTTGATATGTGGAAGTTGGGGGAGGTTCTAAGTAGGTTATAAAGGTTCGATAAAGGGTAACTGCTATTTGTGAGACTTCATCATATTTACAGCCGTATTCAGCCCTATCAACACCCTCTATTTCCCCGTTGCAAATGGGGCATTTACAGCCATCTCCAAATAATAAGTCAAGATAGCTGTTTAGGGCTTTTTTTCAGCCACCTTAAGCATGACGCTTCTCTTGATATCACCATAAAAGCCGGTCACATCATAAGGAGTCATTGCCCCCATAATTTCAGCGCGTGCCGACTGATCAAGATCTGCCCACATTTTAACGGGCTTGCCATCTGCGCCTAAGACTCCATCAATCGTAATAATATGAGTTGAGATAAAGGCGTAAACAGGTTTGAGATCGTCTGAGGATATCTGGGATTTAAGCTGTTGAAGGCGCTGTAACCATGATTTAGACGCTTCATCGTCCAAGCGGGCAATGAGGGTAGCAATTTCTGTATCATCGTCATCATCTGGCTCTGATACGGTTAAAAGCTCTGCGAATAAGATGGATTTATCTTGCTCCCATTTACCCCACTTCTCATTAAATTCAGCTGCATCTAATTCAATATCTAAGATTTCAGGATGGGAAGGTTTTTTATAACCGAATTCAACATCAATTGAATCTGATTCATACTGGGCGAATACCGTTTGAGATTGTCCTAGTTGAAACATAATTTGTACTCCTTATAGCGGCAGGGGATGCCTTGAGGGGATAAAAGGGGCAAGCTGTAGAAAGCCTGCCCCCGTGTTGCTTAGGTGTATTCAACGCTTAGTCCGCCTAAGAAAGTAAGCGGAACATCAAAGGTGTAATTGCTGTTTTCAAGGTTCTTTGAGTGTGCACCGAATGCACAATCATTGCCCGTAATAGTAATCGTGTCGCCGCCACAACTAAGAGTAATTGTCACTTCCGCTGTAGGGACCGAGCAGCCGCTAGGGACGCCTGTAAGGGGTAGAATATCAGTAAGGACACTTGAACGCGCCTTAAAAGTTAGACTTCCGCCCGGCTTGTCTCCATTTGCAAGATAAAGCCCCGCCGAATCCATGCTATTTTCTGCTGATACCACATGATCTTCATCTATGGTCATTCCCGACACAACTTCAGCGCTCACAATTGGATATTCTACACCGTCATAGGTGAAAACCATCCCCTGTACTTTCATCCGGGTTTTACCACCGGAATATTCACTAGGATTGCTAATTGCTGTAGTGGCAGTGCTCAAAGTCGAGTATCGACCTACACCCGCGAACTCTACTTTAGCATCTGCACCATCTTCAAACTTCCATGTAGGAACAACCCGGCAACCTGTAACAACGCGTGTGAAATAATCACCACTTTCATCGTCACGAATCCCTTCATAGACCGTCATGCTAGGGACTTCGGTTTGTGTCCGGCCCCACCCAAGATCATAGGTAGCAGACGTGGCTGCTACCACCGTTTCGCCCATATTAGACGCCTTCAAAAGTGCATCATGCTGGGGCGGTGTATCACCGGCTGCAACACCTTTGCCCACCATGTATACAGTGAATGAAACATCTGTTTTATCACCAACTCTCAAAACAGACCCTCCAAAACCGTCTGCCGTTTTCTCCATGGGTCCAATATCTGTGCTTAACTCTTGGATCTTGGGTTCGCCTAGAATGCCTAGAAAATCGGTAGGTTCCGATCCTGTAAAAGCATCCGTGCCATAAGTTGTTTCACTCTTTACGCCTACTATGTGTCGATCTGATAAAGCCATTTCGTTCCTTTAAGTTATAGTTATGTATATGAAATATAAGTGAATTGTTACAATTATTAAGAAATCGAAACCCACGCTTCAACGTGCTGTCGACAAGTGATCCCAACTGTTGATTCTATATATGTTAGATCATTAATTGTTAATGGATCTGATACGCCGGAACCTTCTAAACGGCACTCAGAAACGTTTACGCAATCCGGAACATATCGGGGCAAAACATCCATCAGAATTCCCCTAAGATGCTCTGCTTTTATTCTTGAGAACTCCATTAAGGTGATTTCCCTTCCGTTTCTAATGGGAAGATCAACCCCTAATTCGACTTTCTGAATTATAGAGATCCAAACGGTTGTGGACGATATATAAGATTCTGTAGTCCCATCCCCTGTACCACGCGTTTCAAGTGTGGAACCCTCCGGCATGATCCATACAAAGCAATCTGGCCAACCCATCGCTTCTATGGCATCATCTGAATCTTCAGGTCCCACGATATAAGCAGAGGGGATAGGTACTTCTAAAGGATATTCGGACTGTGATCTTTGAGGAATGAATACGGGTAATTGCTCTTGTAAAGCCGTTTCAATACGGTCGGTTAAAGCAAGCGCTGCCGTTGAAATATCAATCATAGTGAATGCCTCACATCTCTAATGCCCATGCCTTTAGGAGCTATGCCTCTCATAATCCCCCGTTGGATCATCGTTACTAAGTTCTTCTTGGATGCCCGTTTCATTTTCATTGGGTTTCGACCGGGGTAGGTTTCGCCAAATTGATTGACTCCACCTTTTGCAAGTCTTCCTGCGTAGGGAACCGTTGTTCCGATTCTCACGCTTGTCGATGTCATTCTAAAGAGATGTCCAAACCCATTAACGAAGGCTAGGGATGGATATAGGATCTCTCTTCTGCCTTTTTTCCACCTTAGAACCTCTTGATGCCCGGTCGCTGCCATCTTATATGCAGCATATTTTGGCTCACCATTATAGTTCCAATTTTGCCCACCAAGTTTGCCTTGAGCGTCGAAATTGGCCCTTACGTGTCTAATCACAAAAGGATGGATAATTTCTTTTACTAGACTTGGCCAAATCTCCTTAATATCCATCGAATCAATAACGCCGATCATGCGCGCTATCGCGTCATTGTCTCCGATGCCTAGCCTAAGTTCTAACATGATCAGGAACCCTCTTCTAAGGGTTCTATGGAGCCTGTATCAGGGACGTCTTCAATGAGTTGGAACCAATCTTTGAACTTGGCGTAATTCTCGTTAGAAATAACGGCATAATCACCACATTTAAGAGGCTTTGATTCGATGCCTAAAATTAAGGTGCATTGTCTTTTAAGTATTACATTCTTCATATTTACCACCCTCCGAATGTTTTAGATGTCCAGCTAGTTCGGGTTGGATCTTCTAGATCTATATTCGTAATAATCGCGTCTTCTGGGAGCATTGAATTACCTAGATCTTGGGGTGTTTCTCTCACTGTTTTGCGGCATCCATTCCAAATATCCCAGAAAGGTTTTCGAGTATCTGAATCAGCGCCGAATTTTCCTAGCGCCATCGCACCCGCAAAGGCTTCGATACCAGCCCTTACAAGATGTTGTTCATCTTCACCTAACGTTTCCATGTTGTGACGGGCGAGAAGTGCATTAATTTGGCCGGATGCGCTCTCGATCCACTGTTGAACCAATGCGGTATTAACCGGCTGGGAAGTCGCTGTAATTCGTGCAGCTTTAAGGGGAAGGTTTGCAACAACATTACTAAGGGTTGCACCGTGAATATTAATCATTTTGTGAATCCTCCAACATCTGAATGAAATCCTCTTTGGTGTTCCCATTCCATTCAGGATCTAAACCTTGATCTTTAGCTAAACTGTATAAATCGGATCGAGTTTGATCTTCAAGATCATCATCTTTTTTAGGTGCCTCAGATATGATCACCTCCTTTTGTTGGAGCTTTTCAAACTCCTTTAAGGGAATCCATTTGTTTTCATGTTTACGGTAGTTCATTTCGAGATCCTCTTGGCGGGTTAAAACTTAATATAATGATGGGGAGGGAATCGAACCCCCCTTAAACCGTTCCATCAACTCGGCTTATGCAACATCCGTGAAAGCAATTGCATACAGGGGATTCACAACCACGATCGAAGCATTCGCGCGACCATAAAGCTGTGATCTGTTATTTTTGGTGGTCTCATCGTGTTCAAATTCGGCAGATGTCCAATCCAAATACAAAATATTAGCTGAATTAAATGCACAAACAGCACTTGATGAAACGCGCTGAATATCGGCTGCCGCACTTTGAGCACCATCCTGAAAAATACGGTTACCGATTATCACGCGCTGAATGCCAAGATAATCCGCAAGATATTCAGCAAGCTGTGAAGCTGTAGCATTCTTGTATCCGGTCTGAGATTGAAAATCATCATGATCCCGAAGCTGATTTGCCTTGCTCAACCCGAGAAAAAGGGAGTCTGCAAGAGAATCTTGTGCGGCGTCCCGTAGATCAGAAAGGGGTGTACTAGCCGGGTCGGTCCACTGTTCACTAGCTGCCAGTGAAAGAGCCCTTACAGTCACATCTTGAGAGTTCGTGCTGGACGTTCCAGCACCGGATAAAACAGAATTCAATTCATCGTCTTTGTCGAACTCGATCTGAGCCTGAAGGTGCGGAACAAAGGAATTTTTAACTTTCTGAAAAAGTTTATCTTTATCCATTGCGCGCGGGTATTCCTTAAAGTGCGAGATCTCTTGAATCTCATACACCCGATCACTCATCGGGGTTGTGAGTTCGGTTGCGTCGGTGCCCATGGTTTTAAATCCTGTAAGGGCGTTAGTGGGTGCAATAGCCTGAAAATCCAGGGTCGAGATCTTGCCGGCATGGCCAGCAATCCCACTGGTCGGGACGACCTGACACACAATGTCAGTCATGCTGGTTTTTAGGACACCATCATCTTTCAGCCCCTGGTAAATTTGCGAGGTTCTAGCGTTTGCTATCTGTGAAATATCAAAACTCATTTTCATTCTCCGTTTTGTTTAAGTTAAAAAACTGGTTTGTTAAGGTTATGTTAGAGGTTATGTTAAAGGTTAAATTAGGAATTCATTTCGATATCCAACGCTTCCAGGCGAGAGCACTTATTCGTCTTCATCAAGTGTTCAATCTTATCACCGTAATTAGCGAACTCAAGAACTTGCTCGGGTTCTCCCTGAGTCCCTCTTTCGTGAAGGTTAAGGACGCGCTTAGGAACCATATTAAGAGACTTGAGGTCATCTTGAAGCGGTTTGATAAGGGACGTTACGAGATCGCTAATTTGCGACAGAGTGACGATCTCAGTATCATCGGTAGTGCTCAACGCCGGTTCAACAGGTTCAACATCTTCTGTGTTATCTTCTGCCAAGTCCAGCTCCTTAGCATTCTCCTTCTGTTGCTCTTGAACTTTCTTCATAAGAGCTTGAAGTTCGGCTAGAATTTCGGCCATTTCCGGGGTAGCTTTTAGCGCCTTTTCGAGTGCATCCAACTGTTCTTTCTTTTCTTTAGGGTTCATAGTTTCTCCACTTGCTAAATTAGCGTAATTGGTTTTTGACAATTCAACTTCGTAAGTATCTTGAATCGACCCTATGTTTTTTAAGAATGGGTCCGCTGTTAGCGATATTTCTCTAATAATAGGTCCAAACTTTTGGCCATCTTGCGTCACATATTCCGGGCTGATGCCGGCTGAGACATAACCTAGACGGCCCTCATCAAGGGCTAACTGAGTATCTTTAGTCCGCTCAATCTTGGCCCATACCCCAGTGAAACCGTCCCTATTAGCCATTTTGACTTCTAAAACGCTGCCATCCCTATCGTGAGATCTCTGATGATCCTGCCATACGGGCATTCTGTAAGGCGTTCCGTTAGCAACATCATCAAAATGATTATTAAGATTTGTGGTTTGAGATACGATCTCTCTAAGATAAGTCATGTTGAAAGTGATCTCAGAATCCCCATATTGAATCACTTCATCCAGGGGCAAGATCTTGACCCAAGAAGTATTAGGGTTTTCACCTTTAAAATCAGAGTCATGGGATGAGAATTTAAGGCTAAATTGAATGGCCTTATCTTTAATTTCTTTAGACATAAATTGCACCTATTGAGGGAACTACTATTGGTAGTAGTATATAAGAAGATAACCGAGTTAATAAATTTATTCCAAGTCATTCCAAGTCATTTAATATATCTTGATAACCTTCTTCGGAGGGGAGGATATATGACCAGATGCACCTGCATCGATCCCCACCGTCGCATATATTAGGAGGGTTAAGCCGGTTGTATTTAGAACTTCCAACTTCGGCGCGTTCCCCATCCGCGTGAGCACAAGGGATGCAAGTGTTGAATTCTAGGACGCTTGAATATTCAGCCATGACGCGAGTGTCTTTAATACCCTTATTTCTAGCTTGTTCTTGGATACTTGAGATAATTGCTGTGCGCCCCTGGTTAATACTTCTTCCGGTATAGCCAGCAATGAGGGATTTAGTTGCAGTTGCCTTTTGAATCGGAGGCTTAGTTTTATTTCTAACGTTCCCTTCAAGTTCTGAAACAGCGTTGTTTTCTAAATAAGAAGAATTAACATTTGTAATATGCGTGGCAATTCGATCTGCCTCCGCTATGGCAAAACTATTGCTTCCAAATGGTGCGGCAGTTGCAGACGCTTTAGCAATCTTGTCTGTAACTCCAAGTTCATAAAGAACGCTAGATTTGCCCGTTTCAATCAGGTTGCGAACAGATGGTTGAATAGCGTTTCTAATCGCGGGTTGATACTCGTCGGATATAGCCTTAGTCAGACCCCTTAAATCCATTCTATTGGTGATGTCTGCACTTCGATTCACATAGGCATCGCGCATGGATTTAATTACCGTCTGTGCTTCTTTAGCAGCCTTAGATTCAATCTTTTCAAGTGCCCCTGAAAGCCCTTCAATATCTTTTTTAGATAGGGTCAAGTTGTGTGAAAATTCGGGTTTGACTTCTGGGGCAACTTCTGCATCTGCAACGGGGTCGAATCCCAGCTCTTCGCGAATCTGGTTACGATCATCATTTGTTAAATCCAATATTCCAGCTTGAACCGCCTGAATCACCTTATTTAGACGGTCTGGATCTTTTGTTTCAGATCCCAGATTGAAAGTAAGTTCTGGGTAATGCTCTTGCGGTCCCCAAACGGTATCAACAATACGTCTCACAATATGCTCATTAATTAGGTCACAAACTGATGTTCCGAAGTAGGAAATACGTCTAATATTCTCTTGCTGGTCTTTTGTTTCAGCGAGGGCTTGCGTTCCATATTTGCCAAGTCCAACCAATGAACCCGTAGCTTGAAGAGCAAGGGCAATCTGTGAATCACAATAGGTCCGGAGGGATTGAAAATCAGGAAGTTTTCCACCAGGTGAGATCCAGTCCATTTCATAACCGGGAAAGGCAAATATGGGATCATCAAGAGCACTCGCCGCATTTATTTCATCTTTGATGCGTTGCAGGTCCCCCGTATCAAAGAGATCTCCAGTCGCTTTAACAGTTCGATATCCGTTGCCATGAGATTCAGCGGCGGCTGTCTCAATCTGGGTGATGAGTTGTTTAATTTCTGTCCATCTGACAACAGGTCTGATCGCTGAAACACCTTCCAAATCAAGGCCGATTCCGGTGCTATAAATTAGAAGGTTTTCAGCTTCGATATAGACATCAGATTGACCGCCTTCATATTCAAATTCTGTGCCAATCCATTGCCTGCCATCCTCACTAAATACCCATCGTTTAACGGTTCCAGGTCTACGATATGCAAGTTTGGATATACCACCATCCTCATTGTCTATAATTTCCCAGAGTGAGAATCCGTAAACTCTATCGCCTAGTGTCCAACCTTTTAGGAATTCCTTCCAAGAGGATGGTTTGCTAAGAAGGCTGGAGGAAACAAATGCAGCTTGCTCAAGGCATAGTTCGTGGTCATCTGAGCAAGCGGGCGCAACCACTGCCCAATCCCCTGAAACAAGCCCTTCATGAGTGCTATCTACCGAGGATTTGACCAAAGGATCTGATAAATAGGTCTGCCAATATGCACCAGGGTCTCCTCTAGTGCCTCTTGCATAATAATTGTACTGATAGGTTGAATCTTTTCCGCTCGGCATCCCGTCAACATAGTATGTATTCGGTCTGCCGGATTCTTCCAAATTTGAAAGTTCAGGATTAGACAACCGCAAATTAACTCTTTCTAATTGAGGGGTTGCATTTGACTCAGAATGATGTTTGACTTTGTATTTTTTATAAAGATTATTTTTGGACATATTACCAGCCTCCTTGGATGCGACCTCGGTTATTGGCGGAACCAATAGTTTGGGGTTTAGATTTATTGCTATAGATACCGTTATATAAATAATTCAGTGCTTGGCTCATCGCGTCGACCTGATCATCGTTTTTACCCGTTGGAAACCTTAATGCTTCTATTTCAAACGCTGGGGCCCAACCTGTGTTAGGAATGAAGATATTAAGAGCACTCCAATAAGGCTGGATCGCCATAACACGCCCCTCTTTAGATCCCTTGGGTTCAATCGGTAGAATGCCCGGTACGTGTTGCTTAAGCATAGGAATAAGTGTCTTTCCATCAGCTTTAGCTTCAATAAGTTTAGCTCTAGCTCTGGACCACAAAGGGTCTTCAGCCTTGGCTTTGATAATATTAAGGGTCTCGGTTGAATCCCATTTGCCGCGACATTGATCTAGCATGTAAGCATTAGCCCCAATCATTGCCCACAATTGACCTACAGCGAATGAAGTATTTTTACCCTTTCCACCGTGCCTTAAATCCCAACTTTGAATAATTGTGGCTTCGTTAAGATCCAAATCATGCACACTGAAATATTGAATACCTTCCTTTTTAAGGAGCGTTCCTCCGGGAGGACTTGGTACACCCTGATAGGATCCATAGTAGATGTCAGGTCTGCTTTTCTTTATGGCTAGAAGCTCTTCTGACGACATCCTCCAAGGCCACAACGGTTCACCGATTCCTCTGGGGTCATCAGGATCTTCATCATTCTCTTTAATCGCGGGGAAGTTGATTGTTTCCCATTCACCGGGGTATGTATCTCCTAGATAAGCGATCAGGTCCGCGTGATGCATCCGAGTATTTACAACAACCATTGATCCGCCTTTATCGAGTCGAGATTTCACATCCTGATCAAACCAATTCTCTATTCGCCTACGCATCGTCTCGCTGTATGCGTCCTCTCGATTACCATACACATCATCGACAATAATAAGGCTTGCGCCAGTACCCTGAATCGCCTGTCCAGCACCTTTCGCTAGGTAGCCTCCCCTATGGTTAATAATATCCCACTGGTCGGAGGTATTGATACTCTTATAGCGAGAATCTGAGGCTACTTTCTTAGGATTTAGGGAGGTCTCAGGGAAAATCTTTCGATAGATCTCAGACTGAATAACCCGTTTAGCGTCCCTACTCATGCTTTTGGCGAGTGTTGACGAATGGCTTGTCCCTATTATTCGATCATTTGGGTGATTGCCAAGGTAGTAGGCAGGTAGTGCTCTTGATGCTAACTGTGACTTCCCATGCCTGAAGGGGATAGTTAGAATCAGTCTTTTGATCTCACCTTTCGCAACCTTTTCTAACTTGGTGGCGATATATTCAAGATGCCAATTATCTTTCCATTCAAACTCAGCAGTCATCTTAGCGAAAGTGTAGAAATCCTTGCGGGCGAGTTCTAACTCTACTTCTTCAGGAGAGAATGGTATCTCTATAGATTTAATCATCTTTTTTTAGCCTTATCTAATAGGGCTAAGAATGACTTCAATTCATCTTTAGACATTCCCGATAGATCAACTTTTGTGGTTACGTCGTGTTGCATAGATCCAGAATGGTCGATGCGATCAATGAAATCGGCTTGGGTTTTGCCTAACAATTCGGAAGCTCTCAGGCGATCTGATAACTTTGGATCATTGCCACGTTCGGTAATATTCCCGTTCATTACATCTGTCCAAAACTTCTGTCGTTGTTCGCGCGAGGCTACAAGTGGGGAGTTCTTATGTGCATTAGCTAAGTATTCTTGGATGTTACCTTTTGATAGCTGTTTAGACCCTCTAACCCTCATTGTGGCATCATTCCCTGAGTATCCAGCTATGCGGGCGCTCTTCCATGCAGTGTTTCCTGCTAGGTAGGCGTCACACCATGCCTGTTGCTTTAATGTAAGTTTTCTTGCCATAAGATTACCTATAGATAATGATATCTACCTATGCAGAATATAAGGAGAAAACCGAGATATTAAACATAAAAAACCCCACTCAAGAAATGTCAGAAAACTTGAGTGGGGTTTTAACCCTTACACAGGACACATATATCCTCATGACAAGATATATACACCTATGCAGAATATAAGAGGATTATTGTTTTTAACGGTCAAAACCCTCAATAAAAGTTTTACTTCTTATTGAGGGTTTTGATATCAGGCTTTCTATTTACCACCTTAGAGGCATTCTTATCTTGAACTAGGGTTAGTACCCCCGGCCTCATTAAGAGTGTGAGGATTAAGGCTTGCTGGAACTCTCAGATAGGAAGATTGGCGAGTTTCTCGATGAAGTCATACCCGAGAACTGGAATCTCCTCATTGATCAGTTCATCGAGAAACCTCTGAGTCAAAGGCTGTGCAGGCACGTGATCCAGGAGTTCCGCCAATACAACAATGTGCTGGAAGAATTGGATACACAGATTTCTGTCTTGTTTGAAGAAATCCATGTAGCCGAGCGGCTTTACTTTATTCTCAAAGGTCGTCTTCAGCTCGTCTACGATTGTTACGAGCGGCTTAGGGTTGATGCCGCCCGACTTTATCATCATATCATCGGTCAAGCTGTCCAGTTGCTTGTGGGCACCTCCGGTGATCACTTGCAGCGAGCCGTCGTTATAGAGATACTCAAGAAACGTAGTTGCATTGTTCGTGATGTGCGTGCATTGTCCGTTACTCATTTCATTTCCTGTTCGGATTTGCTCCTAGCGAAATTGCTTAGGAGCTTCGGTTTCGTGTTCATCATGCATCTATTTATAGCGACTCACTCCAGACTCTCCAAAACAAATTCAAATCGGAGGTGAGGAAGCACTTGAGATTATCCGAAGTGCTTCGTGAGGATAGTAGAAATCTTTGGCGAGACTTTGTTCAATCCCTTTTCCACCCGATGTAGTCAGGCATCTTTCACGATCACCCGTCGAGATCAGATAGATGGCACGCGCTAAGATGTTTCGTGGGGTTAAGGTCTTCCCATCCATGATCATCTTCTCATAGTGAGAGAAGCTTCGTGCACTGTTGTACTCTCTCTCTACGGCTGTCAGGGGATACTTGCTCATTTTAATCTCCTTCTTCGGTTGTGCTGGTTAATTCCAGCGTTCGGTTTGTCATTCTCATTCTCACCTATTTATAGCAACCCGATAGGTGCTTTCCAAACTTATTTCAAACATTTATTCTGCACTGCTGTTGATGCATAACACACCTAACACGGGGTTACACACCAGTCAAGCATGATCCAGGCCATCCTAGCCCAACTTTCTAATATATAATGTGTTCACATGGTCGGGTCCTAAATGGAGGTAACTAAAGGCTTTTTGGACCTTCTCAGCAATCCCATACGACGTGAGCCTCGCTGTTAGGGGTTCCTTCAGTTTGTGATCATAAATCTTTAGATCACCTGATTTCTGGTATTTCACAAGGGTTGACTGGAGATCAAGCCTACAAGAGTGGCCCCAATCAGGTGAATCAGGTTCGAGGGATTCCAGCAAGGTGTTATACATCGATTCCCAGTCACTATAAGGACTCACCACCATAGTCGCGACGACATGAGCAACATGGGCGTGTTCTGGACTCTCATATGTTCCGATGTGTCGGCGAGTACGAGTCGTGGATCCTAACCAGACGGTCGCGATCCAACGATAATTTCCTTTTGACGTGCGTCTGGCACGAACTCCTTTTAGATCCGACAAAGGTAAATTGTTTTGATGGAAGTTTGGATTCGGGTTCGGCATGTTTTTTGGGATGATCTTCTTGGATTCGGATTCAGTCATAACATAATTCCTTTAATTAGGTTTGGTTTGGTGATTCTCAGTTTCATCTTACAACAACACATTATCATTCTACTGATCAGAATGTCAAGCATTGCATTGTTTGAATCAACATCACCTTAAAACACCTATGAGTTCCAAACACCTATCAAACATCCATTCTAATAAGTTACATGATAACTAAGTCACGTCACCTACTAAGAGTTGTTATTTGATAGCTGTCTGTTTGTCTCAGTAGTATTATCATGATCATGATGATGAGGACTGTGGTCATAGGCTTCAACATCTTACATCTGATCTGATATTCGTGTATGGCATCTCAAACTACTGATCATACTTTCAGTTGGCATACTGGTATGCTAGTTCTGACTAATAGAGACGCTCTTATACTATTATCTTAGTTTATACCAAAACACCCCACTGATCGATTACGTGAATAGCCACCATGTATCCCCCGCTAAGAGTTTTCGATGGTTTCAAGGTGCTGATGTGACGTTCGCTTGACATTTCAGAATTACAAGAGTGTTTAGGATTTGAAATTTCTGCGCTTAAATCGAGCTAGCGCTTCAAGTTTTGCAGCTAACTAGGTTTTTTTAGTTAGTTAGCCAGCAAAAACCTAGCTACGACACCATTAAGCGACGCTTTTCAGACTTTTGGCTAACTGTCTAACAGATCGGGGGATAGGGGAGGGATATATACAAGGAAGAAGAAATATCAGAGGTTATACAGAAATGGTCTATATATATATATATACTCTTATTACTTATTATTAGTTAGACAGTTAGCCAAAACCTCCTTACGATACTCTAAAACATCGATTTTCATGACTAACTCATCGATTTAAGAGTTAGCCAATGTCTAACTACAGTTAGCCAACACCCGATTTTGACTTAAAAACACGAAAATCAGTTAACCAAGAGATTCAGGGAGGCTAACTGTTTCCTGCTAAGTAGTCAGTTTTTCGCAGGATTCAAAAGAATCACAAACAACTAATTTTTTCCCGAAAATCAACGTATTTTCATCTATTTTCATCTATTTTCATCTATTTTCATCAGAATTAGGCATATTAGCAATTATCCTTTTATAATACTGTATAGGTGTGTACTCGAACATAACGGAATACATTTCCACTCACAGCATCTTACTTAAGGAGAAATATTATGAGCAACCTCACCGATGATATCACAATTATCACGACGAAAGTAAAACAAGAATTCGCGCGTCGTGTGAGGGTAGAAGCGGCTCTAAAAGGAACCACAATGAGCGCACTTATTCGAACTCTATTGATTGAGCATTTCGATAGCGAAGATTCTTTAAGCACAGAAGAAATGATGAAGAAATGATGAAAATGTTTAATTCGGAAAACAGCTATATCTTACTGAGGACTAGAACATGACTAAAATAGGATTTGGAAAAGGGGACGAAAACATCGGAAAAGATGTTAAGATCGCTCGAAGAACTGATGGGGGTTACGAAACTCATCATACTTATACACACACCGAAATCGACTTTCCCAAACTCCAGAGCCTGCCCATAGAGGGCGTGCTACGGGATATAGGAGGATGGTATGATGATCCTTCAGGAAGATGGTCTATGCCGGGCGAAACGCACACAGGCCCTCCAAAGATTCATATAAGGGGTGATGGAACCACATGGACTCACTACAAGACGGGGACAGGGGGCGATGCTATCTGCCTGATCAGATTCTGGCAGTGTGGGAATTACGACACAAATCAAAATTTCTCAGCCTCCGGGTATGTAGATGCTGCTAATTGGCTCGCCGCGCGTTACGACGCTTATATATCCTACAAGAAACACTTTGAGTCATCCAGGAAGAATGGAGAATCTCAAGCAGCATTGTTCGAAAACTGCGAAGATTAAACAGACACCAAAACCAAAACACACGGAGAATAGCAATGAAAATAAGTAAATATGATGTACAAAACCGCTTAATGAAAACTCTAAGAGACGCTGGTCATGCTAAGAATGAAAGAATACTTCAAGCAAAGAAGTATTGTGAAGCCACTGATCTAGATTTCGAGAAGGTCAGTGTTGGGTATATGTCCAGCGCCGTTTGTATAATTCCATCCGCGCCATACCTATATAAAGATGATTCAAATGACCTTATTCTCAAGAAAACTAAGGATAAAGATAAAGGATACGATCCTAAATTCCCAGAACACGCAGGAATAAACCAGACCCATGGCGGTTGGAATCTCAAAAGAATTTCGGAAAGAATGTCGCAAGATTCTGGTGCAGGTCGTCTAGTTGTACTGGATTTTGATGGCACAAAAGACGACCTGAAATTAGGCACAACTGGCCGAAAACCTTTAGTTTCTTTGGTAAACAAGATTTCGAGTGAGTTAGGAAAGTTAGGAATGCCTTCATGCGTAACTGAAATAACAACACCAGATCCTAACGACGTTACGCGCTCTAAAATGCACGTAACCTTCAAGTGCTCCGAAAGTGTGAGAGCTGTATCAAGAGAAGACCACGAAGCTAGGTATGACACCTTAGAGGCGTCTGTACTCGAAATAGTAGACCAATTGGCGGAAGAACTCGACCTACCCAAAGAAGAAGTCGATGCATTGATACTAGATCCAGGTCTTCGACAAATTTCGAGACTGAAACGTCTGGCGGGCCATGCAAAAGAAGGCAAGAATAATGCCGTTGAGGTCATTAGCACCTCTCCTGATGCCTATGTAAAATGGACTTCTATCTTAGAGACCCGACCCCAAACTCTGAATGTTAATCCAATGACTCGCTATACTTATGGCAACATCGTTCGTAAGTCTGTGTGGACGGTTCTCAAAGAAAAGGACGGTTCTCAAACAATCATGGAGGGACATGAGGACGTCAGCAAGAGCTTTACCATCGCCCGTCATATATACCCCATCACCTCAGAACTGGACCGTGAATCTGGTCACCGTGCCGTAAGGTTCAGGTGCCATGATATTCGAGAAAATGTGCACTATGAGTCTTTAAGTTTTTCGGCGTTCACAAATACAAATGACAAGAATACTGAGATGAGTCGCTTGATTCATAAAACCATTATTAGCCCAGGGAAAAGCGACGAATTTATCAAAGCCATAAATTTTTATAGCAATTCTTCGTTATCCAAGAAAGAATTGACTTCCACCACATTACAGGGTTGGCAAGAAGATTCCGAGGGAAATCCCGTATATATTAATGGAAACCGTTGTTGGGGTCAGGATTGGATTGTTAAAGGGAAGGGAGCCGCTAAAAGATCTCAAAGAAAAGGATCACTTGATGGGTGGAAAGAAGGTGTCGAAACTCACATCAGCGGAAGTCATGGCCTACTTATAGCACTTGGAATTTCTTTCTCAGGATGTTTGGTAAAACCTTTAGGTAAAGCATCCTATATCGGGCATTTCTTCGGAGAATCTACTGTAGGGAAGACAACCTCAATGCTAGCAGCGGCATCAATTTGGGGACAACCCAAACCAGGAGCTATGATTGGAACATGGAGAACAACGGATAACAGGCTTGAAATATCCGCACAGAACATGTCTGGAGCTTGCCTTATTCAAGACGAGTTAAAGGAGTTTGGAACATCCCAACGGGATAAAGAAAGCCTCCGAAAAGTCATCATGATGATCGCGAATGGTAAAGGAAAAGGGCGAATGACTAGTGATATTGAAGAGCGCGCAGATCTAACATGGGATTTATCCCTAGTGTCGACGGGCGAAAATTCAATAAAAGATTGGCTGGGAAACCTGCAACAAGGAGGTGAATCGGTACGGGCTATAGACATTCATATACAGGATGGCGATTTAACGAAATCGTTTGATCATGCGAAGAATATTCAGGAGTGGTCATCCGCAAATTATGGATTCGCAGGCAACGAATTTGCGGAGGCCATAATCGGAAATGTGGCGGATATTAAAACCTTGGATGAATCTTTAGAACTCCAACTCAGAGCTTCATGTGATGACAAAGAACTAGTCAGAATTATGGATTCAGTTTCCCTTATATGGACATCGCTTCTTGTCGCTCATTTCTATGGAATATTACCAGATATCATTACGAATGATGATATTTTCGAGTCGATTTCATGGCTCCGAAATAACATTGAAGAAGGAAGAGGCACGGTTAACACACCTGCAACGCGCGCGCTAGAGAGACTTAAGGATATGATGACGGTTAACCCCGCCGCATTCCCTAGCGAGACCGCTTATGATAGCTCTTATCAGTCGGTAGTAGGTGTAAAACAAACAGATCCAACATCTGGTTTCGGAGACGTTATTACACCGAAATCGACTGGATCTTTTTACACATGCGAGTCCATGATAAAGGGGTCTGGAATCTGTTTAAAAGCTGGAATCTCAGCCAGGGCATTTCTGACTTGGCTTGAAGATCAAGGCATTTCGGAATCTTCAGGAACCCAAACTCGAATCGGAAGTGTTCGCAAGCGCTGGCATCTCATTACGCTGGATAAAGATGATAATGACGGTGATGAACCCCTTCTAAAAAAACATAGTGTTCCAGAAATGGTTTTACCCGTTGAATAGTAACAACACAACACAAAAACAGGATCTAAAAATGAGTCAATCTGAGTATGACAAAATACATGACGAAATGCCCGAAACCTTCACGGAAGCCGAAGGGACTGCCTATGTTCGCGCACTGTTTTCGTCCCTCCAACCCTCCGAAGTCGCTATGAAACCCCTATTTAACCATGAAGAGGTCCCCGATGATGTGCTCGAAGTATTCACCCCCCCCGCTGTACCAATTCCTAAATTTGAATTCACAGGACGTTATATAGATTTAGATCCCACTGATACCCCCAAGGTTAGGGAGGCTCTGGTGTCGACAGTCAAAAGAATAGCGGGGCATAAAGGATCGGGACATTCTTTTATATGGGGTACAATCTACGTCTCTTCAAACTATGCTCATATTTTAGATAGTGCTAAATCTAAGAAAACCTCAAAGCTGGATAGGGCCTGTGAAATCCAAGGTTCAAGGCATGATATACATGCAGTCGCAGATTTATTAAAAATCGCTCAATCAATGTAACAACCCTAACAGGAGTTTAATTATGAATTTTTTACGACTTATCCAAAACAACGAGAATCGATTCGCAGAGGATAAACAGAAAACACACTATCAAATCACCGCCGAATTAATGCCTGGACACAAACTAGACATTCTTTATTTAGGAGAGTGCAAGAATGAAGACCCTCAAAGATGGAGACATCTAAACACAGCGCGCTATTACATCTCTCTCAAAACCTTGCAAATGCTCATGACAAGAGTGCGGCGGCATGGTACGAATATTAGTCATGATGAATTTCATGACGTGATGAACAAGAATCCTTGCCAGCGCAAGCTAAACAGATAATCTAAACTAAAACTTAATCTAAAGGATTTCTAAATGGATAAAATCGCTGAGCACGATCTGATCACCGGGATGGCTAGAACTCATTCTTTCCTAACCCGAAAAAACCCTGAAATGATAAGCATGACCCCAGAAGAACTTAAGGAAATTGCATATACCTTATGGCTAGAAACTCCGAAATTAGGTCTATCGTTTCTAGAATTTATGCGAAATATTTTCTGGAAGGATTTCTATAAAAACCGTTATAAATTGGCGTTCCTAAAAAAGAACCTTAGTTAATATTACAAATATATGGAGAAAATGTATTATGGTAAAAAAATCAAAAAGATCTGCTGCATGGCGCAATTCCGTCCCCGATATGCCTTTTTCTGAGAAGCAAAAATACAGCAAATTTGATTCAGAAGCGACCTGGGTGCCCCCTAGCCGAATTAGGGCCCCTAAAGGCGTCTCACCGGGTCCCATTATCGGCGGCAGAAGAACATGGATCGCTTATTTTGGATTAAAAATGAAAAGTTTTGGTAAAAAAAAGGCGAAGATGATCCACACGAATGTCTTGGATTATACGACACCGTAGAGAGCGCCCTAGATGTTCAAACTACCCGACTAAAGGCGTACAAAAGCAAGACGCAGTGGGAAGTTCCAGCGGACGTTATAAAATGCCCCTCGGGCCTTTATGTCGTGACCTATGAATTCCCTTAATCAGAGAAATATTATGACAAAAAAATCAAGAATATCGACACAAGATTTTTACGAAATTCTCGTCACACTATTCCACGAAAGTGAGAATAAAAACAAAGTTTTGGCGCGGCAGATTAAGTTTTATGGAGGCGATTTGTGTATCGACTCTCACAAAGAACTCACAAAGAAATGGAATGATTCTTAACACGAAAAAGCCCTTAACTTTCATATAGTTAAGGGCTTTTCTTATGTTCAGATTTCATTAAATTACATCATCAAAACCTGTTTCTGCATCATCACTAAGACGAACCCGAAGAATGACAATCTCTTCTTCGAGCTGTTGAATCCTTTTCTCATATTTCTGTTCCAACTGAACCATTCTGGCATCGCACCGATCTTCATTTTCTTTTGCATTCTGCAGCTCACCTCTGATAGTCGCGAGCTCCACCTGTGCTACCGTAAGAGCTTTTGAGTCGATCAGGTGGGCTTCATGCATCGAATCTATCTTTGCTTCTACATGAGCCAAACGGGCTTCGTATCGACTCAAAAGCCCGTCTTTATCTTTTGAAATCTCTAAATAGATTTTCCGACCGATATAAGCCATGATCACCACCACGACCACATATCCCACGATATTTTGAGGCAAAAGTTGAGCAAATTCTGTGATCTCTTTTATCATAATATTCTCCAGAGGGATTAAAATTATTAAGGTTATTTTTCATCATATATTTCATACTTCCGAAGGCTGTTGCATGAGTGGGTAATAAAATCCATTCAAAGCCGTGGCCAACTGCGCCACTTCTAACAACTGAGTGTCAGTGACGTACACACCTGCAACAGCATAACTGATGCCGCCCTTAAGCATATAGTTTTCAGCGTTAAAAGTGATGCCCGGTTTGGGGCTTTCTGAGACATTACTTGCCGCATAGTTGGCGGCACTGATGGCGTTAAATGGGCACAGAATTAGGCAATGTTTCATGCTAAGACTCCTTCGACTGTGCTGATTTCGGGAGCAGATAGCGAGCGGGTCCAGAGGGCAAAAGATTGTATTGTGCCGTCAAAAAATCGTTGCCCTTCGGAGAACGAACCGATGATTAGCGTTTCTCCCGCCAGACTGAGGGAGTCAGCGGAATCAGACACATCCATCTGCACTCCGTTCTTACGAGCCGTCAAAACAGTGTCTCGCGATAAAACAACTCGATCGCCGTTGATGGTGTCGTTCTCACCTGCCCACGAGCTGCGCACCGTTGCGACGTTGCTGCCCGCGGTCCAGTAGGCCGTACCATCAGACCAACGGGGGTGATAAGATAACTCCCCCCCCGCGCCATCTGCTCGGAATATCGACTGTGCCTTGTTCGTGTTAGAGGAGGCTTTATAACGCGTGGCGACAGTCAGATCAGTGTCGCTG
>Ga0209414_1000371_pt1 | contig 21406 bp, 17 predicted proteins | sample LakVidmifraction_4_FD_181154 | JGI IMG/M metagenome (GOLD analysis project Ga0209414, IMG submission 181154) | Hypersaline microbial communities from Lake Vida, Antarctica - Brine Hole Two &gt;0.2 micron (SPAdes) (version 2) | ecosystem: Environmental > Aquatic > Non-marine Saline and Alkaline >...
CATTCCTTATTAATTACTCCCTCCCTGTAAACTTACTCATCGTCACTTCACCATCGGCACTGATGCCATCTTTAATCAGTACTTTCTTGACCGTTTTAAACAGTATCTTAAGATCGAACCATATCGACTGATTATTAACGTACCACGTATCTAGTTTGAACTTTTCCTCCCAACCAATAGCGTTACGGCCATTAACTTGAGCGAAGCCAGTAATACCAGGACGAACCAAATGACGGCACGCTTGTTCTTGATTGTATAACGGCAGATATTCCATCAATAACGGACGAGGACCTACTAGACTCATGTCGCCTTTGATGACGTTCCACAGCTCTGGCAACTCATCGAGACTGGTGTTGCGTAATGTCTGACCAAATGCTGTAAGGCGCTCACTATCCGGTAACGGGTTGCCATCCACATCTATAGCATCACGCATGCTACGAAACTTAATCATCTCAAATGGCTCGCCATACTGACCAGGACGTGTCTGTCGAAACAGTACCGGCGTACCGAGATTTTTCTTGACCTGGTAAGCCAAAACCAAATATACCGGAGATAAAACAACAAGAGCCGTAGCTGCTGCAGTAATATCAAAGAGTCGTTTTATCATTAAAACCCCACTTTACAATTTCTTTAAATAAAAATTTAAATAACTTTGCCAGATTTTTGTTTCCTCAAAATTCTCAATAACCCAGTCTCTGGCAGAAATATACTGCTTATAAAACTTAGTATTGGTAGAAGCTTCGTCCAGTGCTTGTCTCATCGAAAAAACATCTTTAAGCGCAAATTTTTGCCCACTGACGTTATTACTCACGCTGTCTTTTACACCAACTACGTCATATGCAAAAGTTGGAAGACCACAACTTGCCGCTTCAATAGCCACATTACCAAAACCCTCTCGACGACTCAAAAATAGGTGCAAATCAGAGCATTGGAAAATTTCATAAATTGTCGACGTATGGGGTATATAGAAGCCCTGCTTATCCTTGACTATTTTTTCCACAATAGCTTTTCCAATGTCATCTTCGAAACATCCAACAAAAAGAAATTTTATATTTTTATTACATAAATTTTTTGCCAAATACTCAATATCTCTTATACCTTTGTCTTCACATATTCTACCTACCACACAAACTAAGTAGCTGTCTAAAGGTAAACCCAGTCTCTCTCTTAAATCAGATTTTCCTCTCAAATCGATAGGCTTAAAAAACTGCGTATTCACGCCACTAAACGAGCCTTCATTAACCATCTTCGCTTTTTCACCAATTAGACCTTCTTGCTTACAAACATCTAAAAGAGAATTTGAAATAAATAAAACGTCATGTGAGATACTAAAAATTATTTTGTCTAAATATTGAAAAATTAGCTTTTTAAATCCTGTAAAATTCTCGTAAGCTCTGCCAAAAACGATGGCAACTCTCACCTTCTGCATAGTAAAAAAAGTAGCAAGACTTCCTAATAATAGCGCTTTTGGAGTACAGTAAACCACTAGGTCAAAACGATTATTAAGAAAGAATAAAGATAAGCGTGATAGGCAATAAACATCTTTAATTATTGATGGTTTACGAACAAAAGGCATTTCAACAACACGACCCACGTTACGAGATTTTAAGAAATCAATTTCTTCCGCATTACCACCGCAAATCAGTGTAATATCCAAATCACTTGATTCTCTAAAATATTCAAGCTGTCCTTTATATAAGACATTAAATGAAATTACATCAGTAACAATAAAGCAAATTTTCGAAGACATATACCTACCCCTCTATTTCAATACGAAGTTATCTAAATCTTAAGCTATCAATTATACTTTGGTGCTCTTTTTTCATATTCTCAGATATATCTTTTTTATTTCTTCTACTCGCTATATTTTGTAATAACCCCAGATTATCCATTGCTTTTACAATAAGTACTTTTAATCTAATTTTAGAAAAATATAGCAAGTCAAAATTTTTCTTATATTCACAATAGGTTGTAAAAATATCATTGTATGACTTAATTATTTTTGACGAGGATAAACTGCCTTCTTCTCGATAGTAATATAATAAATCTGGTAATACTGCTATTTTTAGATCCTTATTCGCTATTGCTCTGCACCATAGCTCATAATCTTCGGATCTTGGATAATTAGTATTATAGTTATTTCTAACATACCAATTTTTTTTGGCTAAAACAGAAGCATGTACAATGGGATATGTTTTTTCTAATTTTTTGAAATCTGTATAGACTTGATCTACATTACGATAGCCATATACTTGGCTATCATTATCAATGGAAACCATACCTGTAGAAACCAAATCGTAATCAGGATTATTTTCTAAGAATTTAATCTGTATTTCTAGTCTCTCTGGATGGATAATATCATCAGCATCCATACGAGCAATATATTGGTATTTGGATTCATCAATGATCTGATTTAGTCTACTAGGTAGTTTTTTATTAAATCCATCAGATATTACTCTAATCCTACTGTCTATCCTCTCGAATTTCTTAGCTATTTCTAACGATTTGTCATTAGAACCATCATTTATTAATATTAGTTCCCAATATTTATATGTTTGGGCTAATACCGATTTTATCGCATCCTCTAAATAATTTTCAGCATTATAGATTGGTATTCCAACTGATATATATGATTGACTTTTCATTATAAGGCCTCAAAAATAGGATTGATTAAATATGGCGTTAGATTACTGAATCTAGAGGTAGTCAATATAAAATAAGACAGTAATAGCAATATAGATATAAAATAAATATAAAAATTATTAATTTTTTTAAGTGCTATAGGTAATAACAATACTAATGACCAACTAAAATACCCTATAATTCTTTGGGGGCCCGATGCATTTGTACCCAACATAGCAATAGGGATGACAAAAACAACACCCATAGTATAAAAAGTTAGTAACTTGTCGAACTCTTGGTTTTTTATTTTATATAAGTGCTTTACGACATATAAGAGCACTACAATAATAGTATAAAAACCCAAAGTCATTAGCCCACCAGACTCTTCAGAAGGTTTGGCATAACTTCCATATCTTGGGTTAGTAGAGGCTATTTCAGAAACTATGAAACTGCTGCCAACAAGAGAAACAAAAAAAGATAGCAAAACTTTATAATAACTTTTAATATTTATATTAACTAAAAAGTAAAAAGGAATCATGAATAGCGCTGTAAGATGAAAAAACGAAGCGATAACAGTTATGGCCAAATATAGTATTAGTCTCTTTTCTAATAAGTAGGGAGTGGCCAAAACAAATACCGCCATAGCCATTCCTTGCCGCAATCCATTAAAAAAGAAAGTATAGGTGCCTAGAGTGATAAATAGAAACACAGAAAACTCATAATTTACGCTGTATTTTTTAATTATCTTTAGATAACAACCAACTATTATTAGAGCTGTTAAAAAAAACAGCCAAAAATAATTATGAGTAATCTTTAATAGATTGTATTCAAGTAGCTGATAGCCAAACTCAACATTGTCACTAAATTTGTAATTATAAACAGCTGTTTCTTTAACGAAATTCCTAGCGTAATTCCCTGAGTCCGTACCGACGAGATAGCTACGAACGCCTGCAAATAAAGCCAAAGTTATAAAAGGCACCCAAAATGCCTTACGATTAGTAGCCTTTTGCTCTAGTATCATCCAGAACATAACAAAACTTAGGACGAGCAGATATGGAAGCATTTTATTCCTTATAAAGGAGTTTGTATTTTTGAAAGACAGTTATAAGCTTTTATATAACCTAGTTAATTTTTCAGCATTAACTGCAACATCAAAACCTTGCAACTGTAGCCTATCCTTTATTACGTCATTAGAAACACAAACCCTTTTAGACCCTAACAAACGTTCGGCCCAAGGTTTTGCAGAATCAAGGGGTAGAAACTCAACTAAATCTAAGCCTAAATCTACTTCAGCAGATATTTGATCAGAAATTATTGATACCAGTCCCACAGTTTGGCTTTCTACTAGTACTACCGGAAAACCTTCATATAATGATGGCATAATCATATAATCTGCACTGGCCATGAGTTCAGCTACATCACTGCGAACCCCTAAGAACTTAATTTCATTCTGTAGGGACCTATCTTTTACTTGTTGTTTAAGTCCCTCTTCCAGTTGACCTTGGCCTACAATATAAATCATAAAATCCACGTTACCTGCTTTTAGTTCTTGAGCAATCTCCAAAGTAAATCTGTGGTTTTTGGCTTCACTTAAGCGCCCAACTTGAATAATTTTTAAGCCTAAAGCATTTTTATTAAATACTTGGCTGATATAGTCGCGTGATTTATTGGCAACCTCTAACATCTCTTCGATATCAACCGCGTTTGGTAATAAAAGAACATCCTTAGTAGTACCAAATAGATACTCAGCAGCCAATTCGCCACAGCTTATTTTATAAGTTGCTAGTTTACGATTAACGATGAATGCCCATTTTTCATATATTTTTTTAATGCTACCTGAATGTCCGTTACTCGCACAATGTGAGTGTGAAATGCGATTTTTTACCCCTGCGCGTTTGGCTGCAAGCAGGTGAAACGCATTACTTAAAAGCATATGAGCATGCACAATCTTATATTCGGGATGCTGCTCTAAAAACTGCTGAAGCTTTAACATTCGCCCAATTGGATTGTCCGCTAAAACGGGGATAATTTTCCCACCGAGCTCTATAATTTCGGCATCGTAATCACCAGGCTCACCAGTAAAGGTTATAAAATCAAACTGAATCTGAGTACGATCTGTATGACGATATAAATTCATTAGCATCGTTTCAGCACCTGCCCGATCCATATGACCTATAATATGCAGTACTCTTTGAATATTCATTTAACCCCCTACTATCTGTGATATCGCTTGAACATTGGTACCAGAGCCCAACTTGAAACATAAAAATACTAGAGGGGTTTTTTCCATCTGGTATCCAATTCCCTTTTTTTTCGTAACGTACCGCGCAGTAGCTGTAAAGCAGGCCAAGCAATTCTGCTCGGAGCACACACTATCGAAGAAAGAAGCCTGTTTTTAGCGTCTAAATTATTTATATAACCACTCATGTGCATTGATCTTTCTGTCTCTTGAGCTTTTTTGATGGCAATCGCAAGGAGTTCAGAATCGATAAACATCAGAACACTCCAATGACTTTGTCTTATTTTATTTGCTAATAGATTTTTAACTTCGGTTGCTTTATATTCTTTCACAAGCGCAATGACCTGCGAATGAATGATAAAAAGATCTAATAATTTTTTATCTGTTGAACTTGTAATGGAGGTAGCACGTTGTCTATATAAGTAAAAGTTAACCGGTAGCTGATAAATGTTTTTTGTAGTCAGGCCAAGATGCCAGTGAAAAGGCCAATCTTCATAATATAAATCAATTGGAAATTGTAGTGATGATGAGTGTACTAAACCACTACGGATAAACTTAAGCCATGCAAAGTGAGGACTATTAAAGTATTTATTACCGATCTTAAAGGGTTTAACTTTTAGGTTATGAATCGGATAAGGTAGGTCTGTATCAGATATTCCATCTTTAAAGGTTGTAAAATCATAAGTAATAACATCTGCTTTTGTTGTGAGTGCCGTTTTTACGCAAGCTTCTACTAACCCTGAATCCACAATATCGTCAGAATCAACAAACATCATATATTCACCGGTAGCCGCTTTTATTCCTGTATTGCGAGCGGCAGAAAGTCCTCTATTTCTATCATGCTGGATAAGCTTGATGCGCTCATCTTTAAGATGCGCTTGCAGCACTTGAGTTGAGTTGTCGGTTGAACAATCTTCTATAACGATAATTTCTAACTTTTTATAGGTTTGCTGTTTAATTGAGTTCAGACAGGCATCAAGGTAACCCTCTACGTTGTATACCGGAACAATGACACTAACAAGTGGCTTCTCTCCCATATTCATAGTCTGGTCAGCCCCTGTTTTAATTTGTTGTATTGGTTGATATCAACAGGAGACTCAGTAAGAGCACCGCGAGGCTCGGACAAAAGCTTATTAACGATATTAGTTAAGTCGCCAAACTGTTCAGGCTCTACAAAAATTAGCCTTGGATGATCTTGCAGCCAGTCACGCCATGTTTGGCTTATTTTATGGTTGGAGTTGGGCATCACTAAACAGGGTGTCCCTGAAAGTAGGCTTAAAATCATACCGTGCAGGCGGTCAGTGACCACTATTTTTGCGGCACGAAATTGGCTGAGCTTATCCGCTAGTAGTTTTGCGCAATGGGCCTCATCCAGTTGAGAGCCACCTGCATGGGTGTCTGTTTTTTTAACGGTATAACCGGTAGTGGCTAAAGCGTCATCCAAGATAGCGTACTGTGCCACTGATAAAGCAGCTTCCTGGTCCTCTCGTAAGCAGCGCAGAATACCTGCAGGTTTTAGACAATCCTTAGTACCAAGCTCCCCTGCTGTTGTACTCATGACAATATCTGGTACTAGATCCACACTGACGTTATAGTGCTCACTAAAGATCTCATTGAGTTTAGTATAGGTGATGGATTCTCTAGCAAACACCTGTATATCAGGGTGACGAGAGTATGTTTTCACGATGCGCTGTAACGCATGGTTAGATTGAGCAGAATTATCCCAATCGAGCGTTTGTGGGAAACACACTATACGGTTGCGTGGAAATGATTTGATAACCAGCTGGCGCAATGCTTCAATATCAGGATAGGTAGCACCCATATTGCCACCGCCTATGATAGTAACTAAGTCCTCTGGTTTTATTTGCTTTTTAATTGAGTGCAATACCAGTCTCGTTTGGCTAATAGGTATGCTGACGACATCAAAAACATCTAACTCTTTCTCCAGAAACTTATGTTGTGCATGAGAAATGCCAATATCACCAATATTTCCATAGTCAGCTGCCAGAAAAATAAAAGCCCGTTTATTTAGACTCAGCAGCATCTCTCTTCTTTTTAAGAAGGAGACAATCTGAACCTTAAACGTTAGTGGTAGAAAATTAGAAAATTTTTTTAAATTTCGCAAAACTAGCCTCCTATTTTTAACTGCTATTTCTGGCTACTAAATAAAGTGATAAGATATCTCTGTAATAAACGCAGAAGTCTTCCTCGAAACAGGGCTTGTATTAATATTATTCTTGGTCTTTTACTAAAATCATACTTCTGGGCATAACACTTTTTGACAAAATCTGATTTTCTTATTTTCTTTAACTCTTTAAGTTGCTGCTTTTCATCGAGATGCATTGAATTAGAAAATAACCATGGAAGAATATGAAAAATATAATAATTATATATATCACTCCATACTTCATTATCCAGTCCACGATTTGTTTTTTCATTAACAGCCAATCTTGATGAAAAGTGTTTTTCCATATTTTCAAGCAAATTATGCTTGTATACATTACTAGAAAGTGAGCCGCTAACTTCGTATTGAAAATAGATAATGGCATCAATCCTTAAAATAATTCTCGCATTCACAACCGCATGAAGATTAAAAATAGTATCTTCACCAAGATGCAAGCTTTCATCAAACCGAATACTAGTTATTAGGTCTGACCGAAAAATCTTCGTCCATGGAAACCAGAATAGCTCACGATCATTATTCACGTTACAAAGTAAACTCTCTTGCTCTCCAAAATGATTTTTTGGGTCTGGAGTAAGCGTTTGTTTGTTACCATCTAGGAATATTTTTTGATATCCAAAAACAACAATATCAGGATTACTTACGCATGCTGACAGCAGCTTTAAAAAATAGTCCTCAGAAACACAGTCATCACAATCTACAAATCCAGTATATTTCCCCTGTACGCAGTCAAGACCTGTGTTGCGAGCAGCAGATGGTCCTTTATTTTCTTGGCTAATGAGTTTAATCCAACAGAGACTATTACAGTAACTCTGTGCAGTATCTGCCGAGCTATCAGTTGAACCATCATCAACCAAAACCAGCTCAATATTGTGCCCTGCTGCAGCTAATATAAGGCTATCTATACAGCGCACTATATATTTTTCACTATTGTAGATTGGGACAATAATTGAAATACTAGGTTTTGCAATAGCAAACTCATCTGACTGTAACAACTCCATTTCCAGGCCTCATATCACTCAAAGAATGCTTGTATTTATAAAAAAATAAAATCATTAAACGACTTATTTTTTTATTATTAGGTATTTATATTGTGATCACTTTTTTAAAACACTCCGATTTTTTAAACCATTCCACTTTCTTTTATTATTAAACACCACTAAATCATATGGCTTCTTTATTTTCTATATACCTATAAAATCTCAATGCTAATAATCTAAGTCGCGGATTTAAAGTGCTTTTAACCTTTACAGCGAAAGAAGACTTTCCGTGAGTAGGGCCTGAGTATCTTTTTGATGCTGCAAGCTCTCTTTCTTCTTGTAAATGACTTTTAGAAAGATCTAGTGGGTGATCAACAAATTCAGACAGATATATTTTTTTGATAAGATTATTTTTTACTAAATAATTCCAGTCATCAGCAAGTATGAAATTTGTCTGAGATAACTTTATAAGATTTTCAGCTAAAACTGAGCTTATAAGGTAACAACAAGTTCTTTTAACAAACTGCTCGCTCTTAATAGCTTTGCTGAATTCCTGCCCACCTACATTCTTAATATTTTTGATACTCTTAATTATTTGAGCCTCATCAAGACCATTCTGACCACCAAGAAGGTAAAGTGATTCTAGATTTAATTCAGTGGCTTGAAAAGTATTAATAAATATCTTGAATCTTTTATCTAAAAAAACATCATCTTCTAAAATACATGCCCACTCTACATCATTATCCAATATATCTTGATAAGCCATCAGGTGACTTAAAGTACATCCAATTTCGCCAGGTGTTAAGGCATATCCTCTATCAATTACTTTCCCCGTACTTATGGATCTAATTGAACTCACTACCTCCTCTGACAATTCTTTTCCATAGACAGCATCAATAAAGCTAAATTTCAGGCCAAAAATTTCTAGCGCTTTACTAATGACTTTTCTTCTTTCTATGTCTTGCTTTAATGAAACTATATATATATGTAGCATATTATTTACTCCAAGTAGACGTTGCCTCTAACCCTTATAAAGCTCTATGGTCACTTTTGGTTAGTACATATCTGTCAAAATACCAGCTCAACTCTGTATGTATAGTAAAAACTAAATAAAATGGATACATAAATAGTTTCGTATAGCTGGTAAAAATTTTTCTAGCTTGCTGTGTGACTGCGTCACTCCAGAGGCTTCGAAAATTTCTTCCAGCCATACTGTGTCTGTTTTAAAGTGGCTGAACCCTAGTGGTCAACTAAAACAAACTTCTTGTTTTCCATAAATAACGGTATAAAAGACCTTTCCTTAAAATCTATTTAAGATACTTTTTCATTAAGTTTTTAACAAATATACGGCGCTGAGTTCCTGGTGGAAACAAAAAAGCCAATTGAGGCCCAGGCTTACGCTTAATGACATTCTCAATCTGCTGCACCCATTCATTATCTACATCTTTGTCTACCATCTCGTCACGTATGTGTCTCCATCCCTCAACTGCAAACTCACAAGACAGCTTCATGTTCTCAAGGTGTTCTTTTTTAAGAGGGGTACTAAAGCATGCAGGATTAAGTACCCCTACAGTCAAGAAGTTAAGACGGGTTCTGACACACTTTTCACAAATACCGCAGTTACGATCATTCTCACTGCCTACCCAACATACTCGTAAGTTCTGCATACCACGTGGCCACTGTGAAATAGTTTTAATTTTCTCTGAACGTCTAAAACCAGTACCATCATGGATAATCTTAAAAATACCAGAGCTGAATAATGGATCCGTTATTGGATGGGATCCCCAGGGCGTAAATAATTCATCATATGCATCTCCACTGGCGATTAGCCCCGCTCCTGCATACCTACTCAATCCGCACAAAACTGCAGCGAGTGCTGTCCCACTGTAGTGCTCCCAATTAATACCCCAAAGTTCACTAGTATTTGTACGGACAGTAATTAATCTTAACCCTAAATCATCAAGAGCCTCAGAGGCTCGACGCTCGGCACCAGCAAAGCCTTTAGTATCAGACAGCGGAATATCAAAACCATGTACCAGGACCCCTGCACGCAATGTTTGGCTACTGTGTCCAGCTTGTCCCGTAGTATGACGATAGGCCGTAAATTGCGCATCAGCGCCACCAGAGAAGGCACAAACAGTTCCGTCAACTCGACATTCATTTTTTCGGATACGCTCAACTTCTATATCAATTAAGCAATACTGCTCCGGACACCAATTCTGCCAGACATATTGCAGCTCAGTAAGATTAGCAAGTAACTCACTAGATACGCTGCCATGTACGGTAATATTGGCCTTCAATTGCATGGCGGGCAATAATACGGCAAGCAGATAAGAGTCGCCGTTATCGTCTTCTGGCATTGGTAAACCAGCTGGATATAGAAACCACAATTCTTTTTCAATGGACTCTCCACTAGCATATCTCTCTGTAACCAAGCAACAACGTCGCTGACCTTCATCGCTAATTAGAAGAGGCTGGGGGAAAAGCTCAAAAGAATCTTTCATAGTCAACTCCCAAAATAGTAATAACACGTCACCCAATAAATATATAAAATTGAATTATTGGATCGGAGCTTTAATCATCAATCTCTCTATTTATATTATCTAATTGCCATTCTTTACTACTAACTAGCAGGCGTCTAAAAGCAACATATACAATAGAGAGACTAAGGAGTACTCCGACAATCGAAAATAATACAATGGCTATAATATCTGACTGAAAAATAGAAAAACCAATGTACAGAACGCCTACCCGTGACCCTACCGCTACGATTTCCCTAATAAGAAGAAACCGCTGTAAACGTAGCGCAGGTAGAGCAGCAATACTCGCGCCAGATACTAAAGAACTTAAAAACCAAACTGAAACCCACTGCGAATATATACCTGCCAACTCCCACTCTGCGCCAAAAATTAAAGAGAAAATATGGTCTCCCCAAAAAAATATTATGCCGAAGGGAACAACCCCTATTGCCAACAATCCTAAAGTGACTTTAGTTAATAGACCAGCAGCATCTGGTGATTGCGCTGTGATTGCACGAGTAATTTTTGGATAAAAAACCTCACCAACTGCTTGCCCTAGCAACATACTTGGTGCTCCCAGTACCAGAACAGAAAGTGAGTACTGGCCAGCAAAAGAACTACCAAACAGTGAGGCCAATAAGATGACAGGTAAACCAATCGATGCGGCATTAAGGATACTCTGTGGCATTCGATATATAGAAAAATCACGCTGCGATACGGCTGCAGCACGTATGCCGTCAAAGCCAAACCAGTTACTTGGTTTGAGTACGCCTGTCCTAGGAACACGCAGCATTTGCATCATAAAATTGGTTGCCTGCCCTGCTAGGGTAAGAGTAATGAGTAACAGTCCACTAGGTGCTAAAACACCCCCAATCAGCTTACTGATATTTGTTACCGCTGTACTTTCAACATAAGCATGGGCTTTCGCTTTAAAAAGATTCGCCCTAATCGCTGACTCATTAGCTACAGAAAGAAAGGCCGATATAAATAGTGATAAGGGAATGAGATAAAGCATATAAGGTGCCTTTTCCATACCCGTCCAGCTTGCCAGCCAAGGCTTGCCTAAATGTACTACAATCAAAGATACAGGTACCACGCATAGCGCACACAGTATCGATAAGCGTGCTACAGCGACCGCATCATCATCGCTATCGGGCATGACAATCGCATTGGCATAACCCATCGTAGATATAGGTGTAATGATATTAATGATTGCCGCAAATGCTGCCGCAACACCAAAAGCTTCAGGACCATATAAACGAGTCAGAAACGGCATAAAAGCAATAGCAATAGCTTGGGCCGCAGCAATTCCACCACCAACCATAGCTACATTCCGAACGAAATGGCTGGTTTTTAATGTTCCTATGACACTCTCTACAGATGAAGCTACTTTAGAAGTCATTTTTTGCTATCCACGTTCGTACTCTACAAAGCTTATAAGGCTTCACTAAAGTCATATCATTGATAAACTTATTTTCATGAGGGTACCGAGCTCTCGTGATATCCCTCTACGAAATGTGCAAACGCTTCCTTGAGCCATTCGATATCATTTGGCTGGGCTCTATGGGTAAGCTGAGACAGCATATTTTCAATATCCATTAATGGGAAGCTATGCTCTATCGCCTGCCGTATCAAAGGATGATGAGTGGTTTCAATATTGTCATCGCCGATTATAAGTTCTTCATAGAGCTTTTCGCCGGGTCTTAGTCCAGTAATGACGATTTCCATATCACCATCGGGATGGTCTTTGTCTTTTAGCTTGAGGCCGGTTAAGTAAATCATACGCTTGGCAAGATCCACAATCTTGACAGGCTCTCCCATATCCAGAACAAAGACTTCTCCACCCTTTGCCATTGCACCGGCTTGAATGACTAAGCTTGCGGCTTCTGGAATAGTCATAAAATAGCGTGTCACTTCTGGATGAGTCACCGTAATGGGGCCGCCTTTCTCGATTTGCTTAGTAAATAAAGGGATAACAGAGCCAGAGGAGCCCAGGACATTACCAAAGCGCACCATACTAAAACAAGTTTTGCTATTGACTTGGTTGAGCCCCTGACAGACCAGTTCAGCTAAGCGCTTGGAGGCGCCCATGATATTGGTGGGTCTTACCGCTTTGTCGGTAGAGATGAGCACAAAAGTCTCAACTTTGGCTTGCATGGCCGCATAAGCACAGTGATAAGTGCCTTTAGAGTTATTAATGACCCCCTCAAAAGGGTTGTATTCAACGATGGGCACGTGCTTATAAGCTGCAGCGTGATATACGGTCTGTATCCGATGGCTTTTGAACACTCTAAGCAGCTTATCTTCGTTGGTCACATTACCAATCATAGCAATGATCTCAATGTCTGCATAAACAGGACTAGTCGCTTGCTGATTTTTTAGCTCTTGGTGGATACCATATAAAGCGTATTCGGACAGCTCATAAAGCACCAAACATTTAGGTTGGTTGTTCATAATTTGCCGACACAGCTCACTACCGATAGAGCCGCCAGCGCCAGTGACCAGCACGTTTTTAGCTGCAATATTTTTACTTATTAGCACGGTATCAGGCTCTACAGTCTGCCGATCTAATACATCTAATATGTCAACGGGGCGCATATCACTGACGGTAACTTCACCATCAGCAATCTCGTGCAGGCTAGGCAGCTGCTTGATCTTGACAGAAAACTCTGAGATCTCATCAATAATCTGCCTGCGGCGAACTCGACTGATAGAGGGTAGCGCTAAAAACACCTGTGCTACGTTCAGCTTATCCACGAGATCAATCAAATCCCTAGCAGCATGGATTTTTTTTCTCATTAAGTAAGCCCCTACCAGCTGCGTATTGTCATCAACAAAGGCGACCACATGATATCTATTAGAGCGTTGTAGCGCATCATGAAGCTCTTTACCTGCTGAGCCGGCGCCATAAATAATGACATTGTCATGCTCGATAGCGCTTTTATCGCGCTTTTTATATTTGCCCTGCCAGCGCTCTAATATCTCTCGAATGATTAACCGGCTACTCCATAACCAGATAAAAAACAAAAATAAATATATGATAGGAACTGAACGCGGAATAACCGACAGCCATTCAATATAGTTAATGACTTGATAAAAAATAATGAGCACTACAAATAGCTGTAATACGTTACGCATCACTGTGTCACAGAATACCCTAGCCACACAGTTATAGAAGCCCATAGCAGATAGGCCGATTACAGGAACAGCGGCATAAAAACCTAACACTAAAGGGCTTATTTGATTAGCAACATAGCCATATCGCAATGACACTGCAAAGAATAAACAGAGTACTGACATCACAAAATCACTGCCAAGAAAAACGGTTCGCTTTACACTGCGCGGCAAAGACAATAACGGCTCGGCACTGTAGTAGAACCCATTGCTTGGGCTACTGTGTTGTTGGTAAGCACCGTTAATTTCTGGTTTCGTAGACATAAGATTTACCTGCCTGTGTGAATGCTATTGGTTTTTGCCATAAGCATAGCTATAGTAATAGCTGTGCTTGTTCTTCTTGCTTTGCTGCATATCGTTAATCACAATACCGTCAACATTTATATTTGCTTTATTCATCTGTTTGATGGCATAAGCCAGCTGTCCTTCTAAGGGGTCGTCGTATTTGGTCACCATCAGTACAGTATCTGCATAATTCGATAGTATTACCGCATCTGATGCGGCCAGTACCGGTGGCGAGTCGATGAAAATGTAATCATAATGGCCCTTCAGATCCGCCATCAATTCACTAAACTTATCACTAGCAAGCAAGGATGAAGGGTTGTGCGTATTTTGCCCCCGAGGGATAAAATCAACGTTATCTATCGTGGTAGTATGAGTGATACTAGATACTGAGTCGGCTTCTTGAGTGAAGTATTCTGCTAGACCTATATTTTGCTCTATAGCAAAAGTACTGTGTAAATTGCCCATCCGCATGTCTGCGTCTATAATGAGAATTTTTTTGTCCAGATGAGCAAATACTTCTGCTAAATTGGCACAAATAAACGACTTACCAACATTAGGGCTTTCACCTGTGATGAGTATCACGCTGCCGCGGGTGTGGTCCGCACCGACTGCACGAGCCTTGCCTTGTGCAGGTAGACCGAATAGTAGATACGTTCTTAGGCTTTTTATCGCCTCATAGCTCAAGCTGTTGTGATCTATATAAGCCAGTAGCCGGTCCGTCGATTTTTTGCCTTTGGCGAGTCGCTTTAACGACTTTGAGCGAGGAATGATGGCCAGCACTGGTACACCCATTCTAGCTTCTAGACCATTAGGGTCTTTAACGGCACTGCCAAATAGAGTTCCAAACAGTACTGATATAGTGCCTAGCATTGCTCCTAAGAGCAGTCCAATTGCTATTATTAACGGCTTATTAGGGGCAACAAGCGCATAGGTATTAACGGGCAAGTCAACAATACGGGTATAACCAATTTGGCCTGCTTTGACGATTTTTAATTGCTCATAGTTTTTGAGCATAGTGAGATAAATTTCTCTATTGATAGCCACATCTTCTGATAACTGTAAAAACTCTCTTTGGATCTCAGGTAAGCCTGTAACTGTGTTATCTATCACTTGCTTTCTATTATTTAATACTTTGAGCTGATCATTGATCTGAATAACCAGCGGATGTTCTCCCGTATAATAAGTGGTCAAATCCGCTTTTTTGAGCTTGAGATCATTAAGCTGAGTGTTAATTTGAGCGTTCTCCGTTAATAGCAGCTCAGCTTCTCGGCCCACATCAATAGTGCCGTACTTTTCACGAAACTTATTAAAAACGGCTTCTGAGGTTTCAAGCTTTTTCTTTAAGACCGGAATTTGAGTTTCCATGAAGGCAACGGTCTTGGTAGTCTCCTCAGAGCCTCGAGATTCACTTTGGTCCACATACGATATAACGATTTCTTTTAAGATTGAGCTTACTTGTTGCTGGTTGGAACCGGTCAAAGACAGCTGAATAATACCGGACAAATCCCCTTTTTCTATCACCGTTAACCGACTGTTTATAGCATTGGTCGTGAACTGTATTGACTGCTTAGTGATAGCAATAGGCTGTTGACTATTAGGTAGATCTGCCACTGTGATTTCAATATTACCGGCGGCCCCTATAAATTTTTGCGGCTGGTTGAACGGACCTTTGAATTCATCCAAGTTATTACTTAATATAAAGCCGGTAGCCGATCTTACTAACGTAAAAGACTGATCGAGATAATCTGGCGCTACATCAAACTGATTGACTTGTGCGCGCCCATTTTCAGTCTCTAACGCGGCCCCTGCAGTAGTATTCACTTGGGTGTCGATTCGATCTTTTGTTATGCGATCTACAGAGCTGATGGTAGGATCACTCAACCGAATTTGTAAGTGTAGTAGATTCACAACGGGGTCTAATACCATGCGTGACTTTATAAGCTCGGTTTCTGCTTGAGACTTACTGTCCTCTTCTTCGATCAGTTTAGAGATATTTTCACCAAGGCCTGAAATCCCTTGTGATTTCTCATTCACTTGTATCAGTGCCTCGGACTCAAAAATAGGCGTCGCATAGCGGCTATATAAGATCGCTACTGCCAATCCCAATACAACAAAGAACAGCATGACTTTCCAGCCACGCTGCAATAATTTAAGCAAGCCTACTAAATCGAGCTGATCACTGCCTTGCTCACTGGTAGATTCTGGTAGCTTTTTTGAGTCTGTGTTCATAGGTATACTCGCCGCTTAGCTGATTTTTTCTGCCCACTGCTCAAGACCATCAATAATGCCTTGTTTGGCAGTCTCAAATACTGACTTGTCCTGCAGATAAGGATCTGCACTGTCTTTATTAATTCAATGATTCACTCTAAAAATCTTACCGCAGTGATAGTGATACTAACTTTCAATCCATTTGCTTTGATCGACTGACCCAGTCAGTATCAAATATCATGACAACAACTTCTCTATAGACCAAAACTTCTAATTGCCGATGAAGAGGGTAATAACGAATTGATAACACGGTTCCAGCGGGTTAAGCCGGTCGGATCAACATACACTATGTCATTGGGGCGCATCTCAAAACGATTGGCTAATGGAAAGCTGGTAATGGTTTGCATGTCCACATAATAGATGCTGGTACGCGGGTAATTAGGGTGGTCACGAACGATGTATACTTTGGCAGCATTGGCGGTATTAGAATCAAGACCTGCAGACTCCCCCAATACTTGCGCCAAATTCAATCCTTGCTCAAGGATAGGTACAGGCGCGACTCGTCCAAACTCACCTAAGACGTATACTTTATTAATGTCTTTGATATCGACATGGATTGAGTCGCCGTCTTGTACATAAATTTGATTGGCCGATGAGCCTATTTGCCGCAGTGAGGATAGGTTTATGTTGTAAGTTGTCCCATTACGGTTCAATACGATGTTGTCTGAATCCCCAGTAGCGGTTACCCCGCCTGCCATAGAAATGGCACTATAGAGAGACACGGGGGCGTCGGTGATATTAAATTCGCCCATTTTACTGACTTCACCATCAACAATAAATTTATTGCCGCGATAGTCGATAACTTTTACTTGGGGATCTGAATATTTTAGATAGCGTTGCAACTGCCCGCGTAGATTTGCGGTAAATTGCGGGACACTCATACCGCTGGCTTTGATACGACCTATTAGAGGAATTTGAACAAAGCCTTGCTGATCGACTGTTAGACTCGAGGTTGAGGCATTGATATTTGGATAGTCCACAAGGACGACATTGAGAACATCCCCTTGAGCAATGCGGTAATCCACTCGAGTAGAGGTTCTTACTAGGCGTGCTAGATCACCACTGGGTTGAACCACTTGCTTAGGCGGTAGCGTTGCCAAACTCAACGGCTGTACGTCAAACTGTATGCCATTCTCTGCAACAAATGAACCACTGGGAGGCAAGTCGCCAGCTTGTAATCCAGAGTTAATAGTGGCACAGCCACTAAGTGAGACCATAAGAAATAAGCATACTGTACTCAGTAGTTTTGGGGACTTATGCATAAGAGTAGGACGCTTATTAGCCATAGTATTGACTCAACAGTAGGTTTGTTTATAAGAATGCTTTGGTTGTATATATCTGTTAAAACGAATTAATTGAAAATTATATATCACAAAAACAAATTAATTAGAAACATATATTCATAAAAACGAATATATAATCACTGAATATACACATGTCCTAGATACAATACAATACTGATAACCTTTTATTTTTAACAAACGGTCGGTTATTTTGGCTGACTTGCTTTAAAAACCTTACCTTCCATTCATATTTTATCTATATGCACCAAGGCTTGACGGTTCAAAACCTAAGTATCCTATTGATAAAAAATAAATCACAATTAAGTTTCGTTAATTCACGAATAGAGAGAAAGTAGCCGTGTTATGACCTTGATGACATGGGGGAATGGTGTTTATGGTTTTACTTTCGGCGGTCATACTCAGTTATTCCAATCAGCTGAAGCAGTAGGTTTTAATATTTACCATTAATCACTAACGATAGTAGTGTAGTACACCGCTTACAAACCACAGATAGCTATACTATAGTGTCTTGACCCAGCGCGTATTCCCGCAGTGTAGTGGTCAACTATATTTAGACAACTCATAAAAAGTATTTGTTGAAATAACGGCACTCTTTTTCTGCTGGAGTTAAATAATCGTCGAAGGTATGCGTTCTGATGCTTTGATAATAGCCCCAGATGTAATTACTGATAGCCTGCTTAGCTTCAGATATATCCTCATAGCCACCCTTCCTTCGGCATCCATTCTGTTTTAAAGCTTCTGAAGAATCTTTCAGTAGGTGCATTACCCTATGAGCGAGGATAGAGTGCAAGGTGGAGGGCTATGCCCGTAGTTATTGCCGCGGCGGCTCAGTAGTTCAGTAGTTCAGTAGGCAAACATACTGTCCCTTGGCTGCTGGCATATTTAGGAGATGGCTCAATGTTTAAAAAATATAAGCAGGCTACATGCTTTGCAGGATTGACGCCTATGATTCATCAGTCAGGGACGGCTGTTGAAGCAAAACCACGTATTTCTAAGGTTGGTCATTCCGATATTAGAAAGGTACTGTATATGCCTGCTATGGTGTTCTCGTTTGGTCGGTATAAGGAAGGAGCTTATGCAAGCTTCGTTAATCGTTTAACCAGTAACGGTAAACCTAGGATGGTGGTGATTGTGGCTTTGATGCGTAAAATTCTGTCTATCGCTTAGGCTGTACTTAAAAACCAAACACCCTTTGATGCCTCTTTGCATGAAAATTAGTTCTTTTTTACTTGCGATTTCTAATGGTATCTAATATTGGGGTGTATTGTTTGCGCTTGTGTTTTGTTAAATGAGATAACAATCTTTTTTTTCTTAACTTTTTTTGCTTACGCTATCCGTCTTTTTCATTTTGTATCTACTGTATTCAGCTTTAACTTTTCTTAAAACTAAAACTGGTGTTATTTGGTATAATTTTAAGAATATGTATCTAGTTTCTTGTTGAGGTAGTGCCAGCTTAGCGTAGCTTTTTCCTATGGCGAAATCTTCCCTGAATATTGCTGCTACTACTGCATTGTATACTCTGCTATTGATATATTTCCTGATATTATTCTTTTTAAGAATGGTAGGATCTTCTATAGCTTTTCCTATCAACATATCTACAGAGGGTGATATACCTCTTAATGATGTTATATGTTCGTGCTTCTTATTGACTACAGCATCGCTTTCAGTAACGCCGTTTGTGCCTCTGAAGTAGTAAGATGTCACCTTATCTGATGTTGCTACTGGATAAGATAGTGCGATTTTTGCCCAATACTTTAAGTCCTCACCCATTTTTTCATCACTAAAACCGCCAACGTTATTGAAAGCTTCCTTGCTTATTGCGACAGCCGAACTCCATACTATATTCATATTTTTCGAAGCCTCCAAAAAATAGTCTACAAAACGAATATTACTAGGTTCATCTTCATTGATTGTAGGTGGCTTTATGTTTGTATTTATCGCTAAAAATTTATTGGCCACCATCCCTACAGATGGGAAAATATTAATGATTTTGGTTAATTCATTTAAATGATTCATAGACCAGGCATCATCCGCATCAAGGAGAGCTATCCAATCATATTTCGCTTCAGCCATGCCTTTATTTCTTGCGGAGCCTACACCCTGATTAGCCTGTTTTATTATTCTAATTCTGGAGTCTGAAATACTTTTAATAGTCTCTAAACTGTCATCAACTGAACCGTCATCTACAATAATGAGTTCGAAGTCCGTAAAGCTTTGAGAAAGAACACTTTCTACTGCTCTTAGGATATATTTTTCTTTGTTATAAAGGGGTATAACCACACTAAACATTTAAGTAGCCTTACGTTAAAAATGGTAGGTTTTTATCATATAGTAGGATCCAAATGAAATCAATACAGTACATAAGAACCAATAAACTATCTAAATAGAAGATGACTTATTCAATAGACTTTCGCAAACAGGTGCCACTTTGAACCGCCCCAGGTTTGTCAGAGGCTCATTAATCTGAAAGAATAAAACAATGAGTAAAACACATACACCCCCGAGATTAAAGAACGTGCTGTCCGTATGCTGATTGGAGCATCAAATGACTACCCATCAGCATGGACCACCACTCAAGCAATCGCCTCTAAGATAGGCTGCAGTCCTGAAACTTTGTGATCATGGCATAAGAAACATATCACGCAAAACATTTCCGAAGCCGTCCATGCTCAAAGCTTCGATGCGCAAATTAAGCAGCTTGAGCAAGATAATAAAGAGCCACAGCAAGCTAATGAGATACTGTGTAAGGCTGCTGCTTTTTTCGCCCAGACAAATCTCGGCCGCCCTTTCAAGTAATAATAGACTTCAACAAAAACCTCTTAGCAGTTTTCTAAAATTAGTTGACCACTACAACGGCAAGTGGCTCAGGTTTGTTGCGTTTGATACGGCGCTTAGGTTTGATTCCAAGGTTGAGCTTGAGCTCAAGCTCACAGTAGATACGATACACACGCTTGTGGTTATACGGCAGTCCTAGCACATTGCGTAAGCTTAAAAAGCATAAACCAAAGCCCCAGTTCTTATGCTGCTCAGTGAGCTTTATAAGCAAGTCAGCTATCTGTTGATTCTCATCAGAGGCGACTGACTTATGATAGTATAGTCAGTACCAAATAACATAGATACACATATAGTTTTGTATAACTGGAAAAAATTTTTCTAGCTTGCTGTGTGACTGCGTCACTCCAGAGGCTTCGAAAATTTCTCCCAGCCATACTGTATTCGTCTTAAAGTGGCTCATCTATCCCTTAAGTCGTCCAGCCCTACTACATACCACATCGCAGTTTTTGGACGCTTTTAGGTTTAGCACATTTAGAATAAGTCGCCGTCTAGGCTAGATATGGCAAATATAACTGGGGGAGAATATCAAGCCACAAAAAAAGGCCTATTGAGTGTTCAATAGACCTTTTTAATACATTTGAGAGATATGAATCTAATAAGATTTTAGCTCTATTCCCACTGCTGCACCAATGTCACTTGATTGAGTATCAGAATCTACCGCCCACAGTCTAGTACTGATCGTCGTTAGTGGCTGTAGCTGATGTTCCCAAGCCACATCAATAGCCGTTAACGTATCGGAATCTGGAAAGGCCTGATTGATGGGCTCATTGGCTTGGTTTACTTTAGCGTGCTGCAATTTTGCGTTAATAAAATTACGTTGGTCCAACCATAGTCTACCACCAACCGCTACACTCTCAGCATCACCGCCTAACGCATGACCGAGAGGATAGCCTTGCTGATAGTAGCCATCGGTATATAAGAAATGGTCATAAGATATCCCACGCGATTCACCACTAGTACGGGTATCTGCATATTCAGCATAAAGCTGATAGGGCTTA
>Ga0209414_1000372_pt1 | contig 21402 bp, 32 predicted proteins | sample LakVidmifraction_4_FD_181154 | JGI IMG/M metagenome (GOLD analysis project Ga0209414, IMG submission 181154) | Hypersaline microbial communities from Lake Vida, Antarctica - Brine Hole Two &gt;0.2 micron (SPAdes) (version 2) | ecosystem: Environmental > Aquatic > Non-marine Saline and Alkaline >...
CCCCATGTAAATCACTGATTACGTAAGTCATTTATTTCCTCCTAATTCCATATGTTATTTTCTTATTAGATATTGCGTAATTATTTTTTGCATATCTTCTTCAACATAACAACTAAGTTGACCACTTAATTCTATAGGTATACCATAATATGCCTCCGCAATACTTCCAGCAATACATGCTTGTGTATCGGTATCCCCACCTAGACTAACAGCTTTTCTAACCACGTCCTCATAACTATTACCTTCCAAGAAACATATAATAGATTCTGGTACACTTTTTTGACAAGTAACTTCAAACTTATATGTAGGTCTTATTTGTTCAATTGTTCTACTTAGGTCATATCCGAAAGCTAATTCAATTATTTCCTTGATTACCTTTTTATCAGTTTTCTTTCGTGCTAAGTATATCGCACATGCTACTGACGTTGCCCCTTTTATTCCTTCTTCGTGATTATGGGTACATCTAGCTGATTTGTCAGCTTCAAATAATACAGTATCTAAATCATCAAATAACCAACCTACAGGGCTAACTCTCATAGCACTTCCGTTACCATAACTGTTATAAGGTTGCTTATTTCCGTCTTTTAACCAATTTTTAAAATTGCCACCATAACCCGCGTAGGGGTATTTATTCCCCCAATAGTCATAGCAATCTGAATAATATTTATTATTCAAAATAGCGTCAGCGGTTGCAATAGTTAATACAGAATCGTCCGTTATGTAGTTGTTTTTTGTGAATAGTTCAAAATCTTCTGTTTTGTTTTTTCTGTCTAAAGAAAATTCAAATCTTGAGCCTATTATATCACCTAATATTGCACCAATCATATTTATTTCCCCTTGTATAAAATTAATTTTTATTTGTTTCCGTTATAATTTAATCTAAAATATTAATTTCAACTTCAAAAGGACTTAAAGAAATTTGTAAATCACCTTCGTCAATTAAATCACCAAAACTATCTGTTGTCCAAACATTCCCTGTTTCTAAAGCTATAATAGTATATGAGTAATTATTACTAGAATTAAATACTATTAAACACGTATTGCCGTCTCTGTCAATAGCCAATTTAATGTATTTACTCTCCGCTTTATCTTGAAGTTTTAATTTTTCTTTATTAATCATTTTTACTTTTGTGATTGGGGCAATTGGCATTTGTGTATTTCTCATTGTTTTATTCCCCTATTTTTAAGGTATAATTATATTTTCATAGTACTATAATTATCTGTTATTAGATGTTAGATGCTTACTGTTATATAAATTTACTTAATTTTACTTTCTACTTCATTATAGAGCTTATTCAATTATTTCTAAGTCGTAAAAAGTAAAAATCCAAGTTTCGTCTTCAACAAATGTATATCTTATTTTAGAATTTGGAACGCTCTTAGCGGTAAAAATTCTATCTTTATTATCCTCTAAATATTCAATGAAATTTTGAGATAACTCGCCGTCCTTAATTCTTTTTACATAATCATCCGTCTTAATTCTGACTTTTTTACCATTAGGGTCTTCTCTTTCGCCAAATTTTTTCTTAAATCGCTCAATTTTAATATCTGTCAATATTTGCGTAGCTGTTCTAAATTTGTTTTTTATTTTATCGTCTTTCATTTTTATCTCCTTATTCTCGTCAAAATATTTTCGCTACCTACTATTTCAACCTTGCTGTCTGGATTAACATAAAGTTGAGTTGTTTTCAAGTCTTTATGTCCTAACATTTTCTGAATATTTATTAAATCAACGTTACTATTGAAATACATTGTTGCCATAGCTTTTCTGGTCGAATGAGGTATTAATTTAAATCCCAACTCCTCGGAAGCGGTTAGGAAATAATTACATAAAGTTTGTGAGGATATCTTTTCACCAAATTTATTTAGTAGGATATATTTATTAGCGTTATACCCTTTTTCTTTATAAACATCTTTTAACTGAGAAAGTCTACAAATAATATCTTCGTTAATAGGAACTTCTCGTACTTCATCATTTTTAGCTTTGGATATTTTAATTATTTTTCGTTCATAATCAATATTTGACCATTCTAAATTAATGAGTTCGTCGTTTCTATACCCACCAAAAATTATTAACATACAAGCTAATCTTCTTTTGAAATCTGTAACCCCTTTAGCCTTACCGTAACAATAATCCCCTATTTTAAAAGTTTCGTCCGAGGTTGGTGTTTTATGGTGATTTACCTCATTAGCAGTAGGGGATTTAATTTTAATATCAACTGTTAATCCGATACTATACTCACTTACAAGCATTTTACAAAATAATTTAACAGCGGATAAAATAGGATTTATAGTGTTTTTACTAGTATAAATATTTCTTACATAGGAAACATAGCTTCTAACCTTTTCGTTGTTAATTTCCGTGATGTCCTCAATCCCAATAAAGTCAAGAAGTTTCACTATGCTCCCTATGTAGTTTTTAATTGTGGTATCTTTTGCGTCATTTTCAGTAATCATATAATTTTTAAATTCTAAAATTAATCCCTCTTGATTTTTCATTTACATTTCCACCTTTCGCTTAGTATTAATAGTATATCCTTATTATAACATTTATATACAAATGTGTCAAGGCGAACTAAACTTTTTCTATAAAAACTTTTAAGCTATATGCCTCTCCTAAATCAATCATGTTTTTAGTGCCTTTAGAGTTGTTTTTTGAAAACGCAACCAATACACCCAATTCACTGTCTTGAGAGGCAAATACAGCCATTTCTTTATTCCTATTATGCCCCGCTAAAGCATTATAAGCACCATAATTATTGTGTTTTATTTTACAACTAGGAACATCAATATTGCCCCAATCGGCGGGGAATTCTTTTTTGCCAAGTAAGAACTTATCAGCAAACAACCCCCCCATTGTATCAGCCCCACTAGCCTTACCAGATATAATAGTAACATTTTCTTTCTTAGTGTTATATCCTTCGTCTCTAAGCTGTTTGAATACTCTTATGAGCGTTTTTTCTAAGAATATATAATCATTGAAGTCTCTAGAACCAGCCACTATTACTCTCATTACCCTATTTTACCGTCCCAAAGAACCAAATTTTTTACATTTTCAAAACTTCTATCTAAATTTTCTTTTTTATTTGCTGTATAAGCCCCATATCTATTAAAAGCTTCTTTTATTAACCGCACATAATCCTCTCTAGCTTCATAATAAAAAGGCTCGTAGCCTAAAACTATATAAGTATAGACTTCACGCAACTTTCTTATTCTAAATATTTTACTATAATAAGGCGTGAAAATTACTACAGTAAGACCGCCTAAGAATATAGAAGCATATTTAATTTGTACTTCATATTCGTTACCCTCATATGTAACTGGATATTTATTTATCATTTTGTTTATCCTCCTTTTTGAGCATGTAGCCCTTAATAATGTCGTTTAATGCAATTGGGGTATAGTTATGGTGTTCAACGCACACATTGTAATATTGACTCCCCTCCATCTTATTTTGGTGAATGTGACCATGTAAATTTATAAATGCGGATTTTTCATTTATGAATAAAGGCTTGTGGCTCATTAAATAAAACTCTTTATAAATAAAACCACCATCTAATACATCGTTAAAACCTGTATTTTTCCACCATTCGTTAGTTTTTCGGTTGTCATGATTCCCCTTAATTAACATTTTATGACCATTTAACTTTGCACAAATTTCGGATAATTCTTCGCCACCCCCAAATCCAAAATCACCTAAGTGAACTACTTTATCATTTTCTTTTACAATACTGTTCCAATTGTTAATCATTACGTTATTCATATCCTCAATATTTGTGAATGGTCTGTTGCAATACTCTATAATTTTTAGATGGTTAAAATGTGTATCCGACGTTACGTAAATCATTTGTTTTCCCCCCCCGTATGAAGTCATCCTCCATAAGAAATCGTTCCGCAAGATACCTTTCCTCTAGTGCATCGTCAACACTTTTATCGGTACTAGTAAAAGACTTCTCGATATTTTTATCAATATCACTAAAAGATTCCCCAGTATTATACTTACTACTTGAAGTATAGATTACAAAACCAACAACAGGGATTTTATGAAAATTAAAATAGTCCACTAAACCCACCATCGTATCTTTTCTTGCTTCATCCACTAAAACTACTGTTTTGGTTTTATCTTTCCCTAACATAGTACGTTCATAATCAATCAAACTCACAAAGCCATTAGTATAGTAAGACAATATCGTATTATGTGGACTAAAAACAAAAACTTTATAACCTAAGCTTTGCAATGTAAACCCTAATTCATTTATGATATGTGTTTTACCTATTCCTCTTTGTTTTGACGAGAAAAATAGATTCTTCCTTTTATTTACATATCCTAGAAAACTATCAAAATACGCTTGTTGTGAATTTGTTAATTGACCGTAAAACTTAAACTCTTTTTTCATAACTCTTCTCCTTTATATAATTCTAGCAATTCAGAATATCCTCGTTCTAACATAGTAAGTAATTTATTATTAGTACAAAAGCCATACAGTCCACAACTATAAAAACGATGAATTTCTATTAGAAATGTATCATTGCCAATGATACCAACGTCTATTGTATATGTTTTATTTCCGTATTTATTAATCATCTTATCTATTTTTGCAAAGTCAATAGACTTTCTATAGTCCCCTAGATACAATCTAATATCTAAAAGCCGTCCGTCTAGAACAAAACCCCTATACTCTGCGTAAAACTCTACTAACTCACTAATAAACCAACTACCTTCTTTTAATGTTTCGTTTGGCTTTAAAACACCTTTTTCGCCCTTAACTTTTGATAAAGACTTATAAAAAACAGAACAATCAGTTTTATTTGTAAATTCTTCATTTATAATGTTGAAACACTTTCTACCGCAAAACTCGCTAGTCATTAACTCGCTTGGGATATTTATTTGGTTTGGTTCATACCGATTATTCCCTGTTTGAATTTTCATTGCCTTATGTACGAACTCGACAGACCCAATTGGGATAAATGTATCCCCTTCCTCCGCGAATTTTGATAAGTCACTAAAATTACACCTAAAGTTAGGAATAGCGCAATCATTATACCACTCGTGAAATTTTATTGCTTCCTCAATAGCCCAAATAAAGTCAAAATTTGCGTCATTTTGTATAATAAACCTCATTTATTAACCCCCTTTTCTTTATTAGTTCCTTCATTTTGTTCTATTACTATATTCCTTATCAGTATATTTTCTTTATTAGCTCTTAGAATCTCTATTTGTCTTTCCTTTGTTTTAATTAAAGACCCAATTAAACAATTTGAATCCGAGTTTACATTTGTAATATAATTATCTTGAACTACACAGCTATTTCTATTATCAGAAGAGAGATAGTAGGTACAATTTTCACCGATACATTTTAAATCCATAATTCAGTTCCCCTTTCTAATTAGTACAATTTCAATTCTTTCAACCACTCATACTCTTTAGGAAAACAGTCCACATCAATTATTCCAATATTTACACAAGTTAAAGTATTTGGTTCTAATTGTGTCCACCCTTTGTCTCTAATTGCTATATGACCCTTTTTTTCAAGTTCCTCTAATTTAATTTGAGGGCATTTCAATATTATTTTTCTTTGACAGTCTTCCATGTAATCAATAACTGACTTATAATTGACCAAAGCTTCATATTTACCTAATTTATAAAAATAAACAGCTACAGCATGACCTACTTGACCAGCCAATTTCCCTTTTCCTATCTTAATATCTTCGTTTGCTAATATGTACATTCTTAAATCCATAATTTTCTCCTTCTAATCAAATTTGTATTTTATTAGGAAAACAAGTCTTTTAAGGTCTTGTTTCCCTAATGTTTATAGGCTTTTATTTTACTAAAATTTTAAATCTTTAAGAATAATGTAGTTTTTAGACATTACATTTAAATCAAAGGTTTTGTAAGACTCTGTCCTAAAATGAATCGTTCCGCTTTCCTCTTTCCAACAAATCAGCATATCGTCGCCTCTATTAAAAGTTGAATAATTAATATAAGGATTGTTAATATCTATAAAGGCTATTTCACATGCTTTAAAAAGTCGAGTGTGTGGTAACAGTGGTTTTATATAAGACGCAAAAACATAGCGACCATATCCGTCCGCACATTGCCCACCGCATGAATATCCACCAACTTTTTCGTCGAATTTTACCCCTATATTTTTACCTTTTGTATCTATAACAGTACCTAGTTTTCCTTTTAGTGCCTCGCCGTCGAAATCACAAACCACCTCAAACCTATCCCCAACTTTATAATCCACTGTTGTTGTTTGAGTTGACGTTTGAATTGGTTGTTTTGCTTTCCTAATAGGCATTGGAATCATTAAAATAACTTGAGACTGTTTGATTTTACAAATTGCCTCTTCTACTCTAAACCAAAAACTATCGTCCCCAACATTTTCTAATATTCCACTAAAAGTATCTCTTCTGCCACTTCCCCATTCATATTCCACATTATACTCGGTATTATAGCTTATATCGTCATTTTTTAAATTTTGTAGCATTTTTCTCTCCTTTTCGTCATTTTTCCCCAATCTAATAAAAGATGGCTTTTATTAGGAAAATAGCGTTTTTTATACCCTTAAAAGTCAATAGGCATAGGCTTTTTAAAATTGATTTTTTCAAAAAACCTCTGTTTATTGATTATTTCTAGTTTTTGTCCATATTTACCCAAATTTCACTGTTTCTGTCCCATGCCGAAATATTATCTATGTAAATACTATTAAAAGTATTTAATTGCATATATTCATTATACGCTCTTGAATAGTATTCTAATTTTTTTTCAAAATTAGGTCGAGGGTTTGTGATTACCTCTAAATAAAATAAGTCTGGCATAGCAATATGTACACTAATCTTTGTGACATCTTTATTAGCCATAAATTTTAAATATTCCCTTTTGAATAATTCTTTTTCCATTTCTTTTATACCCCTTCCTTTATTTTTTGTCTTTGCTTACATGAGTGACAATATGTTAACGGACTTCCTTGTGTATTAACCCATCCAAACATTTTCATGCAAATTTTTACTTCTTCTTTAGACGTCATTTCTTCACTACCTATTAACTGTAAATTATCACCACAATCGTCACAAATGGCGTCAAACACTTCGTATCTCTCTATTGCCATAATTTAATCCCCTAATCAATTTATTGTGCCACAAACCCTAATATCCCTAAAACACCTCAATACTACACAAAAAGAACGATTTTTTATCGTCTGACAAGCTTATACACCAATTATCAAAACTTCCTAACCAAAGATTTGAAAATTCTTCTAATATAATTATATCCGCATATATATTTCCTTCTTCTATTATAATATTTGGGTCTACTGGTATAATCCCTATTACTTTATCACTTTTCGTTGGAACTGAGTAACTATCGCAGTCTGTGAACCCTTGATTCTTATTATAAGTAATAGGGACATTTGTGAAACTTTCTAATGAATTTAAAAGCATTTCTTCTGTAAGATTAAGACCATTTATTATCAATCCAATTTTCATAATTAATTGTTTTTCTAATCTTACGTATTTTTTCAAATTTTCCCCCATGTACATCCCCTTATAATAATAAATAATCACCTAACACAATCTTACTATAATTAGTTAGTAATGTCAAGTGATTTATCTATACTGTTTATTTGATTTATACAGTAAATTTTTACTCTAGGATTTTCTTGATTTTGCTCTTGATTCTAATATTGTACTCCTTTGTTTCTAATAGATTGTTTTTAACAATGTGAATACTATCAATCTTACTTTGCAAGTCGTCAATATCTAATTGTGCATTATCTTCCTCTAATTTAATCTTTTCCTCAATTGCCTCTAATTCTTCAATAGTGTTAGTGAAAGTTCTCAAAGTTCTACTTGTCAAATCACTTAATTCTTGTGCAACCACCTCTTTTGTTGGTTTTACAATACTCTTTTTTGTAAATAATCTTCCTATTAAATTTTTCATTTTGTTTTCTCCTAGTTTCTTATTTTATTTTTTGTTCTACCGCTTTTTAAAAATACTTATTTAGTTAATTTTTTCAACTCTTTTTGCAAAGACTTAATTTTGGCTCTGCGATAAGCTATTTCAGTACCCTTTTGCTTGTTATATGTATCGTTTTCACCACATTTTGCCATTCCTTTAGTTCCATCGTCGAGGAAAACAATTGTTCTGTTTCCACTATGTATAATTCTTTCGTATCTTGATGGAATCCAAAAACTATCGGAAAGTTCTTTGGTTGTAGTTAGGTTTACCATATCAAAAGATTGCCTCATTCTTTTGTATTCAAATATAATTATTTCTGTACTACCCGCATAATTTCTAGCTTTAACCACTATGTCTTTCCTATTCATTAATTCTTTTATTGCCCCCCCATTAGGAATTGGGGGGACTTCTGTTATTTCTACTTTTCTCATATTACTCTCCTATTAAAGTTAAAAAGTTTTCTTCTGATATGACTGGTATATTTAAATCTTGTGCTTTTTTATTCTTACCAGACGTTGACGTTACCTCGTTGTTGATTAAATAACTAGTTTTAGCACTTACCCCACCGCTACTTTTACCGCCTAAAGATTCAATTTTAGCAACTAAAGCATTTCTATTCTCAAACATTACTAAAGAACCAGTTATTACGAATACTTTATTCAACAGAAGTTGATTGTTTGACTTCTGAGGCTTATTAAAGTGCATTAATTCAAGAAGTAAAGTATCTTCTTCCGAAATGTTATCAACATAATTTGAAAAAGAATTAGCTTTCACATCCCCCATTCCATCAATACTATACAATTCTTTCTTTTTATCCCCTAAATTAGAGAATATTTTTATCTCGTCATAGTCATAGTATTTAGCAATTAATTTCCCAACTGACCCCCCAATAAAATCTATCCCTAATGCTTTAATAAAGTTCGGTAGTTTGACGTTTTTAGAATTTTCAATAGAAGATATTAATCCTTCATAGCTTTTTTCCCCAAAACTACCCATTTTTATAATTATATCTTTATGTTCAGACAAATTATAAACATCCACGAAAGATTTAATTAGCCCTTTATTCACTAACTTCTCTAAAGTTGCTTCGGAAAGTCCTTCAATATTCATACACTCTCTTGAAACGAAATGAGTAAACTTTCCTAGCAATTTAGCACCACAGTTAGTGTTCGGACAAATTAAAATTTCACTTGTTTTTGTTTTTCTTATTTCAGCTATACTTCCACAAGCAGGACAAGTCTCAGGTATTTCAAGCGTATTGGAACAAGTTAAATTTTCGTCTACTTGAGGTATAATTAGATTAGCTTTAAAGACTGTAATTGTATCCCCAATACCCAACTGTAACCCCGAAATAATACTTAGGTTATGCAAACTAGCACGTCCTACTGTACTTCCTTCTATTTCCACAGGTGTAAAAATAGCTACTGGATTAATCGTACCTGTTCTTGATGTATTCCACTCAACACTTAATAACGTAGTCTCAATACATGCATCTTCAAACTTAAAAGCTTTGGAGTGCAAAGGGTGGTGAGATGTTATGCTTAATGAATTACTATACGCAATATCATTAAATGTTAACACTAAACCATCTGAGGGAATATCGGACAAACCTACCTTCAAATTATCCTCAAATATCGTAATATTGTTTTTAAGTGTGTCGGCAGTAACCTCTATAAAATTAACAGCAGAAAATCCTTGTGCGAAACAAAACTGAAATTGTTCAACTTTTGTTGTAAAAGTTTTACCTTCGCATTCAATTAATTCAAAACAATGCCATTGAACTTTTCTTTGTTGGCAAATTTTATTGTCTAACTGTCTAACAGTACCACTACAAAGGTTTCTAGGATTTTTATACTTGTCTTCGTCTATTGAGATTAACTCATTAATTGTTTCAAATTGAGAATAGGTAATTACACCTTCACCTCTCAACTCTAGTTTTCCTTGAAACGGAATTGCTAGAGGGATATTTGTAAAAGTTTTTACGTTGTGAGTAATGTCTTCCCCAATACTTCCATTCCCTCTAGTTGTCCCACTTATTAAATTTCCTTTGTCATACTTCAAAACTATTGTCAATCCGTCTAGCTTTAAGGAAAGTAAACCTTCTTTATTCCCTAAAAATCCTTTTAGATTATCAATATCTTTAGTCTTTTCTAGCGACAGCATAGTTTTTGAATGTTCTACTTTAACTAGTTTACTCTTCACTTCATATCCAACTTGTTGTGTTGGACTGTTTGTATAAATGATATTCGTTTTGGTTTCCAACTTAACTAAATTGTCATACAAACCGTCATATTCTTTATTAGACATTATTTCAGTGTTATCGTTGTAATAGCTGTATCTAGCTTTATTCAACTTACCCACCAATTCTTCGATATTATTTCTGTTTCTCATACAAAACCTCCTTTTATTAATTACTATTTATTTTATAATTACAATTAAAAATCCCTACTCATATATTTTATCATGATGTAGGGATTTTGTCAAGCGGTTTATTGAAAGTATTTTATTTTATTTTATTTTATTTTTAAATTATATAATATTGCAAGTTGGCTTTGTAATCTAATAGGTAATTAAATCATATTTGTCTAATAAAAGTCATATTTTATTTTAATTTAATCCTAGAATTAATCGCAGTTTTTATATTATCTAATTAATTAGATAGATATGTCCCGAAGAACTGTATGTATTTACGATTGATGAAGTTTGCTTATCGCAATGTTTATTGGTTATCGTTTATCGTATTTGCGAACTCATGGGGTAGTGAGGTCTTGTATTAACGTTTAGTGAAACGGTTATACGTTTTACGACTCCTTTTATTGCTTGATAAGAGTGTATATGTAAATAGTGCTAACTATTATTTACAAGGGTCTTTATCCCATTCTTCATTTGATTGTATTCAATTACCTCGTTAAATTCAACTCACGCTAAATTTAATTTCGTAATATCCTATTTTCAATTACCTTCATTATTCATCTACTCATCTTTTATCTATTAGATTATAAAGCCAACTTACAATTTACTATATTGTTACTTTACTACTTTACACCACTGTTTTGAACTCAAACCCTTTAATTAACTCGTCTATAGTATCAAGGTAATTAAAATTAGGTGTAAAGTCAATCTTATCAGAACTCATTGCTTCCTCAATCTTTTCAGATAATTTGTCAGCTAATGTTTTAAGTTCTTTGTTCTTCACGGAAAGGACAGATTGGTCGAAAATAATCTTAGTTTCTTTCTCTACTTCATATGTAAAGGAGACTTGATTACCTTCTACGTTAATCATATATCCTCTGTCCATACTTTTCTTTTTAGTATCTTTAACATTAGCCAAAATACTCAAGTAATCACTAGAAACACGTCTCAATGTTTTTGCGTATTCAATTGCTGGGTCTAAATCAAGTACAAGTAAATCAACGTTTATTTCTATTAAGCCTTTTCCTATAGAAATAGCTTGTGAAAGTCCTTTTTTCTCTTCTAAAACAGCTAAAACAAGTTCAGTTAATTGAGGAACTGATAAGTCCACTTTATTTTCATACTCAACTTCTTTAACCTCGTCGTTGTAACCATTGTTCGCAGTTGACTTTTTGTGATTTTCTGTGGTCTTGTATAAACTTGCGTCAATACTTGAAATTGATAAGATTGCTAAGCGTGATAATGTTTTTTCTAAAAAATTTGCATATCTTGCTGATTCTTTTAAACTTTGCATTTTATTTTCTCCTGTTTTGAATTATTGTTTGTCGTTTCATGTACTTCTATTCCATTGTATCATATTTACTAACTAATGTCAAGTAGTTTATGGTAAATTACTTAAATTATTTCAGCTACTTGTACCTCTGTAGCTCTTCCGTTAAAGTCAAAGTTTTCAACTTCAACTAAATCGCTAATTACAAAATCCTTATTTCTGCTTTGTAAAGCACTTTTAGCAAAAATTTCTTCATTACTCTCTACGTAAACCTTTTTTTGAATAGTACCACTATACTTTGAATTTTTTGTAGCCATTCCTTCAAACTTTTTCATAGTAATTCTCCTATTTAATTTTTATTTTTATTTTTATTTAAATAATCTTATTTAATTATCTATATCCACAAATCTTCCTCAAATAATCCATAGCGGAACAAGCTTTCAAACCACCTAAACCTTTAGTACCAACTATAATAGTTTTATTAATTACTTTTACATCGCCTTGTAAAGCGTCTAAAGCCTTTAATTCAGTCCATTGTATTTTCATAATATTTCTCCTTTATTTTATATTTTAAAACTAACAGGAAATTTAGGGATTGAACCTAAATCCTATGCTTCAAAGGCACATGTCCTAACCAATTGGACTAATTTCCTATACATTCAATCCTACCCACCTAAGACCGATTTGATGCAAGACCACTTCTATACACCGCCCAAAAAAGAACAAACCCCACAACTTTTTCACCATGATTCCCCACATCTTCGAAACCTTTTGGAATCTTTCCTTTTAATAAAGTAAAAACAACCTCTAGTTTGTCACACTAGGTATGATTTGTTCATAATGCACCTTGACATAGCCATTACTATACGTCGGTCACTAGCTAATCCTAATTCGACAGATTGGTTTTACTTTAAAGTCTGAGACGAGACTTGAACTCGCAATGTCCTGGTTGGAAGCCAAGTACCTTATCCATTTAGGCTACTCAGACAAAATCTAATATGCAACTTAGACTGTTTACATATTAACATACACTTAGAGAATCGGACTCTACCATTCGCTTTTGGGGGCAAATCGCCACCTTGGAACATGAGCGTATAAACTAAATATAAAAATTAATTGAAGGTGTAGGATTTGAACCTTTTCTCTAGTATCCAAAACTAGTAGGCAACCGTTACAACACACCCTCATTATTCACTTTACTCTTTACTCTTCCTCTTCCTCTTTAAACCGTCTCTTATATTTCCTCTTCCTAGAATAATCTTTGATACTCTTATGACTACCAGTACCAGAATATACATTAGGCAAATGCTTACCCTCTTTATTAGCGGAATGGATAAATAAGTCTATTCCTTTAATTATCTTTTTAACATTTTTCATTTTGTCCCCTTATTCTAATATTCTGTTAATCTGTAAATGTAAATGTTAAATCTGATGGCTACAGTGAGTACCTTACAACTGTAATTTAATAGGTTTCAATTACCTAACCACTTGAACGACACAAATAGGATTCGAACCTATGCACCGAGCTACTAACTCGGTCTATCAGTTTAGCAAACTGACCTCTTTAGCCACTTGAGTATTGTGCCAAAAAATTAGAAAACATTCAACACTATGTATGCAATGTTTTCCACAGTATTAGGTTTGACGATTACCATTAACGAAGTATTGCCTCACTTAAGGGGTAGTTACAGTATTATGAACTACCAAGTTATTTTATCTTTTTTGTAGTTTATCGTCCTCACTTTGAACGAAGTTGACCGTCAACTCACATGGATTGTTTACCCTACTACCACAACCAAGGTCTTTTATCAGTTTAACTCAATCTCTTTCCTACACCCAAGGTCTTTTATCAGTTTAACCCAATCTCTTTCCCACACTGACTTGTATACCTCCCTTAGTCTTGGAGTATACTTCCTAATTTCATTTGCTATAGTTTTTTCGTACCAAGACTTGTACACTATAGACTTATTAGTTAGCGTTATGTAAAACTCTCTACTAACCTTTAATCCAATACATTCCTACTTCACTAGTATCATCTTTTCTAAGTTAGATATTGACGTTTGCAACCGTCTTCCTACTATGCATTTGTAGAGGTTTGTTTGCTTAGTTAGTTAGTAGACCCGCGTTTGGGTTCCAACTATATAGAGTTTTCCTTCTCTGACTCCCAAGTTCGGAATTGAACCGAAATAACAAGAGCCATATTCTTGTGCCTTAACAATTAGGCTACATGGGAAATAATATTTAGCTTATCAAATAAAACAGATATTTTATTTAATAATCAAAATAAATATGGGTAACTGGATTTGAACCAGTATCTACTGCTTTATAAGAACAGCCCCTTAACCTACTTGGGTATACCCATAAAAGTGGCAAAAGTAGGATTTAAACCTACGACCTAGAGATTAGTATTTTATTCTCTCGCTCTATCACTGAGCTACATTGCCTACGACTTCTTTATTATACCACGTCTTATTACTATTTGTCAATAGGTTTATCGAAAGTTTTAAATATTTTTTATTTTTACCTTCTTTTTCATATTAACAAAGTATTGGGTGGGATTCGAACCCACGACTAACGACTTTGCAGGTCGTTCTCTTTAGCCATTTGAGTACCAATACATTATTTCGTCTAATAAAACGGAATTAATTTTTATTTTATTAGACGTTTTCAAATAAACTACCTTTTAAATTTTTAATAGTAAATCATACTTACCTTTTGACTTTTTAATAGTAAATCATACTTACCTTTTGACTTTTTAATAGTAAATCATACTTACCTTTTGACTTTTGGCTTTCTACCTGTTAAGTTCATTAAATGTTTATTAAGCTGTCCACAACTTCTACTCTCAACCGCTTCGTCAACAACTACCAATTTCATACTAGGATTCGTCCAAAACGCTTGATTTGCGTTTTTATAAAAACCATTGTTTTGTAAAATATCTTCTTTCTTCATTTTAATTTCCCCTATTAATTTCTATTTTATTTTATTTTATTATTTCTTAACCACTAGTACATTATATCATAATCAAATACTCATGTCAACTACTTTATCACAACTTTTTAATTTATTTTTCTAATAATGCTCCTATAAGTCCTATGATAGCAAACCCAACATAATATGTAGAAGTACTTACTACTTTATCAAAATTTTCTTCCACGAATTGAATTACTATGACGTCAACACCAAACAATGTCAATACCCAAGCTACAATTAGCCCACCAATAATCCCTTCTAACAAGTTCATTTTCAATCCCCTTTCCACTTTAATTTAGTTTGCTTTATGTTTCCCAAAAAATCCACCGCAATTAACACTTACCCCACAACCAAATGATATTGATTCTATTTTAGTTGAGCTACACTTAGGGCATACTTTAGGTCTAGTCTCATCTAGCTCACTCATCTTACACTCAAATTCAATTTTTTCACTACACTCTTCATTTTGACATTGATGTATGTATTTTGGCATTTTATTCTCCTTTCAGTAAAACTTTACTGACTTGTCTCTAACCATAAGTAATTTTACCATAAACTAACCTATTTGTCAATAAAATTATCGTAACTTTACTTATTTCTTAGTTAATCCGCTTATTTTATAATTAATTGAATAACAAAGTTTGCTTGCCAATCTATGTATTATACTTTGATTAAGTGTTTTCTCGCAAGTTATTCTAGTTTTGTCATTTTCTAAGTAGCTTAAACTTTTTTTATATAAGTCCATTTGCTCTTGAAGAAAACTAAGTTCAATACCAATTTTATCAATTTCAAATTGGATACTGCTTAATTCTTCGTCATGCTGTTCGTTTAGTTTTTCTACCTTTTCCCCATGTTCGTCAATTTGCTTGATTAAATCCTTAATAATTATCATATCCATTTCTTCACCAAAATCGAATGAAATAAAATAAACTGACATAATAGCTTGATTTTGGTCATTCGCAACCAACATTAAATTTTCATAAACATAATAATTAGCTTTTGGTTGGTCGTTGTACTTCCCAAAATAAATAAACTTTGATTTGTCAAATTTAGATTGTATCTCTAAAGTTAATCCCTCTCTGTTCTCGGCAATGTAATTTTTTATATCGCAAACTTTAATCTCTAAAACCCTTTCACAGTATCTATCATAACCGTGGTTAGTAATTCCTATCATCCGTAATTCCCCTTTTATATCCGTTTTTAATTCAATATCCTATATCACAAGTATAAACTAACATAGGTATCTGTCAATCAAATCGTTAATTTATATTTTTAGATTAATAATTATATCTAACTTAGCTCTTAAGTACGATAGTCCTATCACTAAAAGTACCATTGCTACTGTAGAGACAATATTAAAATTTATAACAAAACAGAGAATAACAACAACATAATAAAGAATTTGAATTATTGTATTCATTTCAATGTAATTTTTCATAATACTACAATACTTCGAATGAACTTCTTCATCATTATTTAGCAAGAACGTCCGCTTCATGTAATCTAATAATCTCATCATAAGTTTTCCCCCCCCATAATTTAATGTATTTTTTCTTACTTTTTTCGCTTTCCATAGAGAAAGGTTGCATATGCCATTGTACATAATTACAAACTTGTAGAATTTCCTCATCAACAAAACACCTTCTACCTAAATATGGAATAAGCATTTGAGCTGAAACAAGATGGTGTTGGTAATAATGTGCCTCTTCTGTAATTTCTCTTTTACCATTTTCAAACTTCTTAGTTAGCTTTTTACCAATATCGTGAAAAAGTCCAGCCATTGTCAATAAAAAATTATCATTTCCTTCATTATCTAATAAACTCGTACATTTTAAACAATGATGTCCAACTGTGAGCGTATGAAATTTATTTTCTTGGTCAATCTTATTCAGTCCGTCTTCCCCATTAAACAATCCATTTAAGTCGTAATCGTCTCTATTATAATTATGTACTATTTCAACCTTATCAAACCCTTCATACAATTGTGGAATATACAGATTTAAGTACATATTTTTAATGACGTGTTCTGGTACAAGTCTCTCTCTTTTATTATTATTCTTTAAACAGTCTTCATAAGGGGTAGCAAAATATACAGCAATACACTCAACATTTAACTTTACTTTTTTTACTTTTTGTAAAAATCCCATTCTTTTCTTATATGAGATATTTGTAGCGTCAAATACCACGTCTAATCCGTCTACTAGGTCTTTAATAAGCCTAGAATGAAGAATATCAAACACTTTGGCATGGTCTTCAACAATACTTGCGTCACCATATAATTCCTCTCTAATAGCGTCCGAGGAATGTATTTTATAGCCTTTTTCTTGAAGTTTTTTAGTGTACGTACTCTTACCACTTGCGGGTAACCCACATAATAGAATCATTTTATTAGTCTTTTCCATATTATCCCTCCTTGCTTATCTCTGTTTTGAAGTTTAGTTTCATTATTTCAACCGTAACGTCATTGAGCATTTTATGAACATTTTTATTAATTACTAGAGGATTACTTGCCATATAATCGTTTTTGATTTTTTGCGTGTCGCTAACTAAAGTTCTAGCAATAAGCCTAGCTTCCTCAAGAGTATGCAGTCCTCTTTTAACGTCTATTAAATATAACCTTTCCTTTGAAATTAAACACTTAGAATATACTTCCCCACTTACATAACGCTTAATAAACTCATTCAATCTTAGAATGTGGTGTGATTGCTTTGGGTCGTACCCAAATTTTTCAATCTTGGTTAATGTAGCTGGATAAGGGTGTTCTAGAGCCTTATACTTCTCCATGCTCATTCCACAAATACAGTTCATAGAGGCATAATTATTATATCTTGCAATTTCTTCATTTTTATCAAACAATACTTTAAATAACGCCTCATATTTAGGATTCATAATCTTGTATTTCGTAAACAATATTTCCACAAAGTTTATATTTTGCTTCTTAAAACAGTCAAACATAAGGCGAATATCTTTTATGTCAATATGTTCATTGCTTTCAAGAATTTTAGTAAAACTTACAGCTTTATTGTTTAATACAAAGTCATTAAAACTAGGAAGAACAATAGCCTTTGTGTCAATATCGCTACCTTCATACTGTAATTCGTAGTTTTGACTACCAGCTAAGAAAACACCTACTACCTCATATCCCTCTTTAATAAGTATTTCATAGTCTAGTTTTAGCCTATCCATTATTTTTTTTGTTTCTGTCTTATTCATTTATTCCCTCACTTTCGGCTTCTTCCATATCTAATATATTAGCCTCTTTAATAATACCTTCCAAAACCTTAAAACTATAATTTTTACTCTTAAAAGCTTTAAATTTACCACCATTTTCGACTCTAAGGACAATTCCTTCACGAACATGCGTCTTGCCAATTGGGTCAACACCATCTATGTATTTATCTACTCTTTCTTGCATGTCTTCAACTGTTGTGAATATGAACTTGTCAAATACTGTAACAAAATCAGTGCCCATTTGCTCACATCTAGTCTTAATTAATTCTGTAGGATACTCAAAAACCTCACCCTCTACATTTGCCATTGTCATTCTATAAACAAGAATTTTACTCTCACCCACTTCACATCCATATGTAAATTTAGTCGTTTTCCCATATTGTTTAATGAATGCCTTATCTTTAGTTTTTTCATTGTTACATTCTGGCATAATTAAGCCACCCTTGTCTGTATAGCCAACTATCTCAAAAAATACAGTTTCGTTTTTATGTAATTTACCTACAAAAAAGTCGTGCCACCTCTTTCTAAAAGAGTCGTCCCCATAATATCCACCGCTGAAAGATTTTAAAGTTACACGTCTAGTACCACTTACATATTCATAACTTTGTTTAGGTGGTAAATTAATCTTTAGCTTTTTAAGTATCTTAAACATCCAATGTGGCAATGTTGTTTTAGTTTCTTTCAGTGCGTTCATTATACGAGCACTAGTTCCGTGACATTTGAGTGTTATGTAACATAAGTCCCCTTCTTTAAGTTGGTGAGTATTATATGCAAGTTGACTAGTATCTATGTGTTGTTCAAAGAATGGAAAAAACTCAGTTTGAATTTCTGTCTTTCTAGCTCTATTTTTAACATTTGGGGTATTTTGATTACGTGTCTTCCCCACAGAGACATATTTTTCACAAATCAATTTCCCGTTAATAGTGTCAATCGTATCACCTTCTTTAAGTTTACTAGTATCACAAAACGTACTTAAAGACCCTAATTGCATTACTAGACCGTCTGACATTTCACCTCTTAACTTAAGGGTCGAAACATGCCTTCTTTCGTCTAAATATCCCCCAATATTATTACCTTCCTCGTCTTTTTTTCTTAATAAATTATTCTCGGTACAATACTCAACACTTAATCTACCGTCGGTTGGAAAGTAGATAACAATATCCCCTTCTTTAGCGTCTAAACCTACAATAGTACTATTCCCAAAACAAGAAGCTACTTGAAGTCTATCAGCATTACTATGAGGTCTAACCTCTTTTAATTTCGTAACATATCCACAATATGCCATAATTTATTTCCCCTTTATGTATTATTTAACTTCCTCAAATTCAGATATCATGTTATTGGTAAAATCTTTAAAGCTTTGTATATTTGTAAATCTCACGCCGTTATCATATGTGAAAACACCACCAATGATATTGTAAGTCCTCCCTAATTCAACTAAATTTCCCCACCGTCCTATGCATTTAACTTTTCCGTTGTAAAGCTCGTCTTTCGAAACTTTCTTAACTCTAAGTTTTTCAAGTGTTTTGGCTGTTTTGGGTGTTTGTTTATGTCCGCTTAAAATCAATTTCTTAATTAAATACTCGTCTTTTTCTAGTCTTGCCTTTGCTAATGCAACCCCAAAACCAAAGTCAAACTCGTCGCTTTCATGGCAAATGGACATTGCTTTTTCATTAGTTACTTTATCTTTTAAGGTGATAGTTTTACCTTCAACAGTTAATTTGTATTTTTGCTTTTGAGTAGTAGTAGTAGTAGTAGTAGAAGCAATAGGCATAGTAGATTTGAAAGATTTAAATTCAATTATCTCGTGCTTTCCTTCCTCGAAAAATTTTACGTCCGCGTATTTTAGCGACCTACTAAGAAAAAGACATTTGTAACAAGTAAGCTCTTTATACGTATCCCAATATGTTTTCTTACTGTTCCCTGAACTGTTCACTGAAAAATATATTCCAAAGCCATGACACATTTCCAAAAACTTTACAGCCGATTCTTCCGTCTTTAAGTTTATAACTACTTTTCCTTCTATAAACTGAGACATTAGCGACTCTTCTGTTTGTTTTACTTCTATTTCTGTGTATTCTTCAAAATCAGAGGCATTGTAGAAATTACCCGTTCCCCCATTTTCAAAGTCGAAACAGTCTAAGGTAAAACAGTTCAGTTCTTTTATTTCCCTAATAACGTATAAATATTTTTGAGAATCTTTTATCTTATTCCAGTAGTATTCGTGTTCAAACTTACCGTAATATTTAACAGTTTTACTGTGTGGAACTACCTTCATTCCAATTTTGACGTCTTCTTTTTTCATTATAATATCCCCTTTTAGTATTTTATTTTTCACCTTATTCTTGTCTAATAAAAAGTCAGTTTTATTTAGAAAATTAAACTTCCTTTATCTTCCCATTTCGAGTAAAGCTTGCAATTTTCTCTCAAAATCATGAATTTCATAACGTCTGTGACTTCTTCGCTCCCCATACAATTATTATCAACAACTGTGCTAATTCCATTCACGGAATATTTAGTGGCACCAAAATCCAATATTTCTAAAGCCTTTCCATTATTAATAACATATATAGAAATCTCACTTACTAAATAATCAGAAGCCTTATGCTCCCCAACCCACTTATCTTGTGGCGTATTTGTTTTAGAGGTATAAAATATTCTAAAAGTAACTTGGTCAGCGCCCAATTCTTTAACATACTCAAAAATTTCTTTGGGCGTATATTTATTAAAATCATCTGTTAAGTTAATAGATATTCTTAAGTTGAAATCGTATTTTTTAACACTTTTACAAAATTCTTTAATATTTACTTTTAGGTTCTTACGTGTTCCGTTATATTTCATATTAATCTCATCATCAAAAGACGAAATTGAAACACTGATTGTAGAAATCCCAACATGATTCCTTAGGAATCTTAAATATTCGTCTTCTATCATCACCCCTGTGGTTTGCATTTCTATCCACCTAAAAGGGGATTTTAACTGTTTATTCATAGTCCCAAATATTTCAAGAAACCTTCTATTTTGTTGGGGTTCTGAATTTCCTGTTAACATTACAATATTACAACCAATATCTCTTGCAAATTCCAATCTTTTAATATAATCGGTTTGATATAAGTCGTAAAACGGTTTATTTGAGTTAAGCATATTAGGATAATTTTCTGTTTCCATTTGTGCTACGCAAAACGCACAATTATTCACACACATTTTATTTGGAACAACTACTGATAAACTTTGACTTTTCATATGTATTCCCCTTTTAAAATAATATTCTCTTGATACTTATAATGATACCACACTTCGTTAAAAAACTCAAGAGAATATTGCTTATTTATTATTTATTTTATTTTTATTTAATTACTATGTTTCGCCTTTATTATTTCAATTAAGGTATTCGTTTGTTCCGACAGCACAATATCTTTTTGTTGCGTAGATAGCACGTTTTTCAAAGTGTTTTTCAATGAGCTTATCCGCATTTAATTTAACTACTTCCCATAGTCTACCTTCTACTTTCCGAATTGTAATTGTATTATCATAAGCATTGTGTTCGTAAACC
>Ga0209414_1000374_pt1 | contig 21382 bp, 20 predicted proteins | sample LakVidmifraction_4_FD_181154 | JGI IMG/M metagenome (GOLD analysis project Ga0209414, IMG submission 181154) | Hypersaline microbial communities from Lake Vida, Antarctica - Brine Hole Two &gt;0.2 micron (SPAdes) (version 2) | ecosystem: Environmental > Aquatic > Non-marine Saline and Alkaline >...
TTTTTAGCCCCCGGCCCTCCGAAATGAAAGAAACAAGATAAAAGACCAAATAAACGAATCAACAAATCAACGAATCAACGAATCAACAAAAAAAACAAACACTATGAGCACTCAAAAATTCGCAACAAACGCACTGCACGCAGGTCACGATGTAACTTCAAACGGTGGAACCAGAGCGGTTCCAATCTACCTGACAACTTCTTATGTATTTAAAAATTCTGAACATGCAGCCAATTTATTTTCCCTGGCAGAACCCGGTTTTATCTACACCCGGATCAACAATCCCACAAACGATATCCTGGAACAACGCCTGGCAGCCATTGAAGGCGGGATCGCAGCCGTGGTAACGGCCTCCGGAACAGCTGCTACCAGCACAGCTTTACTCACATTGCTTAGATCTGGCGACCATATTGTGGCTTCCAACAGTTTATACGGCGGAACCTATAATTTTTTAAAGGTTACCCTGCCGCGTTTTGGGATTACCACCACTTTCGTAGATCCCTCAAATCCCGAAAATTTTAAAAAAGCTTCCAAAGAAAACACCAGGGTATTTTTTATTGAATCCCTGGGAAACCCAAAACTGGATGTTTTGGATATCAAGGCAATTTCCAAATATGCCAAAGCGCATAAAGTTCCTTTAATAGTAGATAACACGGTGGCTACTCCGGCTTTGCTCAATCCTATTGCCCACGGGGCCGATATCGTAATACATTCCCTTACAAAATACATCAACGGGAATGGTACAGCGCTGGGCGGGGTAATTATAGACGCAGGAAAATTTAACTGGGCAAATGGAAAATTCCCTGAATTCACCGAGCCATCTGCAGGCTATCACGGACTTGTTTATCACGATGTTTTAAAGGAAGCCGCTTTTATTGCGAAAGTCAGGATAGAAGGATTGCGCGATCTTGGAGCGGCACTCAGTCCGTTTAACGCATTTCAAATTATCCAGGGACTGGAAACTTTGGAAATCCGTGTTAAGAAACACAGTGAGAATGCATTGGAACTGGCAAAATGGCTTCAGAAACAGGAGGAAGTTACCTGGGTGAATTATCCCGGATTGAAGGACAGCCCCTATTATGAACTTGCACAGGAATATTTGCCAAAAGGACAAAGTGGAGTGGTAACCTTTGGAGTAGAAGGCGGTTTTGAATCGGCCAAAGTTGTGGCAGATGAAACCCTGGTATTCTCGCTTTTGGCCAATATTGGCGATACCAAATCCCTGATAATCCATCCTGCAAGCACCACACATCAGCAATTACCTGATGATGATCAATTGGCAACAGGGGTTACAAAAGATTTGATCCGACTTTCGGTTGGACTCGAAGATATTGAAGATCTGAAATCAGATCTGAAACAGGCTTTTGCCAAAATAAATAAAAATGTTTTGCAATAATTAGAGTTGGTTGATCAAAGGCGGGCAGGATTGAATTGGCTTTAAAAAATTTCCTGCCTGTTTTTATTCAAAAATTAATTCAGCATTAAAAATTAAAAAAAATGCTTCAGGAAATAACAATTTCAGGATTTACAAACTCGGCAGGGACCTTGCAAAACATCAGTTTTACCTACCAGATTTTTGGTCGTGAGCTGGGAGAAGCTCCTATTGTACTTATAAATCATTCTCTATCCGGAAATTCTCAGATCACCGGGAAAACCGGATGGTGGAACGCGATTGTGGGAGAGGGAAAAAGTATAGATCCCCGGAATTATACAATTTTGGCCTTTGATATGCCGGGGAACGGGTTTGACGGAAAACCTTCAAATCTGCTTCATAATTACAGGGAGTTTACGCTTCTGGATATTGCTAAAATTCAGTCTTTGGCATTAAAAAAGCTTCAGATAACCGAAATTTTTGCCGGAATAGGCGGTTCCATTGGTGGGGCGTTGCTTTGGGAACTGGCGGTTTTAGAACCCGGATTAATTCAAAACGTGATTCCAATTGCGGCAGATTATAAGGCGACCCAATGGGTGAGGGCACTTTGCAAGGTTCAGGATCAAATTTTAAACAATTCGGCAGAGCCCGTGAAAGATGCCAGAATGCATGCAATGACTTTTTACCGCAGTCCGCAGTCGCTTTCGGCGAAGTTCAGTCCTATGCCAAATCAAAATTTGGATAGTTGGGATGTTGAAGACTGGCTGGAACACCACGGGACAAAGCTGGAAGAGAGGTTTGAACTTGCAGCCTATAAACTGAAAAATCATTTGCTCACCACAATTGATATTAGCAATGGCAGCGGAAATCATATAAATTCAGCCGCAAAAATAGAAGGAACTATTCATATAGTTACGGTAAATTCTGATGGGTTTTTCCTGGCAGATGAAAACTGGGAAACCTATGTAAACCTTTCATTGATAAAAGAAAACATCAATATTTACGAGATAAAATCTATTCATGGCCACGATGCTTTTTTGATCGAGAACACGCAATTATCGGGGTTTTTAAAGCCGATATTCAATTCGAATAAAAAACAAAATGAAGAAAGTAAACATCGTGCTCTTTGGGGTAAGTAATATAGGAAGTACCCTGATAAACCAAAATTTGGCAGCGCGGGAACAGTTTAAATTTAAAAAAAATTACAGGAATGAAAACGCCCCACATTGAAACAACAGCAGTTAGAACACAAATTGAACGTTCACAATATCAGGAACATTCGGTGCCTATTTACCTGACCTCTAGTTATGTATTTGAAGATGCGGAAGATATGAGGGCCTCTTTTTCAGAAGAAAAAGAACGCAATATTTACAGCAGGTTTTCAAATCCCAACACCTCAGAATTTGTAGAAAAAATTGCAAAAATGGAGGGTGCTGAAACAGGCTTTGCTTTTGCTACCGGAATGTCTGCGGTATTTTCAAGCCTTGCTGCCTTGCTAAACAGCGGAGATCATATAATTTCGGCCAGGTCTGTTTTTGGTTCAACCCATACACTGTTCACTAAATATTTCCCAAAGTGGAATATTTCACACAGCTATTTTAACGTAACCGAAGTTGATAAAATTGAAAGCCTGATAACACCTGAAACCAAAATTTTATTTGCAGAATCCCCCACCAATCCGGGCGTGGATATTCTGGATCTCGAAAAACTGGGGGAAATTGCTAAAAAACATCAATTGATCCTGATTATCGATAATTGTTTTGCGACGCCTTATTTGCAAAATCCTATAAAATTTGGTGCAGATCTGGTGATTCATTCAGCAACAAAATTAATAGATGGACAAGGAAGGGTTTTAGGCGGGGTTACGGTGGGAAATGCCGAATTGATCCGCGAAATTTACCTTTTTTCAAGGAATACAGGCCCGGCTTTGTCTCCCTTTAATGCGTGGGTACTTTCAAAAAGCCTGGAAACTTTGCCGGTGAGGCTGGACAGACATTGTGAAAATGCCCTGAAAGTCGCCGAATTTTTGGAAGCAGATCCCAATACAGAAAATGTGAAATATCCTTTTTTGAAATCGCATCCACAATATGAAATTGCCAAAAAGCAAATGAAACTGGGAGGTAATATAGTTTCTTTCGAAATAAAAGGCGGAATTGAGGCAGGGAGGAAGTTTGTAGATGCCATTCAACTTTGTTCAAGATCGGCCAATTTGGGGGATACACGGAGTATAGTAACGCATCCGGCGTCTACAACCCACAGTAAATTAAGTGAAGAGGAAAAATTAGAAACAGGGATTTCTCCGGGATTAGTGAGGATTTCGGTTGGATTGGAGCATGCAGATGATATTATTGGGGATTTAAAACAAGCCTTAAATTCCTGAAACGGTGCATGGATTTGCTCATAGATTTGAACAGGTTTCCATTTTCTGATTAATTAAAAACTTCAGAAAGATTTTAATTAATTATATTCGTGCTATGCTTTCAAAAAAGACAAAATACGGGATCAAAGCCTTGGCTTATCTCGCCAGACAAACTGATAAAAAACCTGTTCAAACGCCAAATATTGCAGAAAGCGAGAATATTTCACTCAAATTTCTGGAGAGTATTTTACTCAGTTTGAGAAAAGCGGGATTTCTGGGTTCAAAAAAGGGAAAAGGCGGGGGATATTATTTGTTAAGGGAACCCAAAGATATTTCAATGATTGATGTTATCAGGGTTTTGGAAGGTCCAATCGCTATGTTGCCTTGCGTGAGTTTGAATTATTATGAAAAATGTTCCGATTGTCCGGATGAAGATTTGTGTTCTGTAAATAAAATAATGATCCAGGTACGGGACTGTACTTTGAGAGTTTTAGGTGAGAATACCCTTGCAGATATTGCCGGAAAGCATTAATAGATCAAATATAGAATGTTAAGATGAATAATTTAAGTCAATTTTAATTGGCTTTTAGGGGAAGGAGGTTTACATTTGCCAATTAACCTAGTAACCCGATAGGGTACAAGGTTGGATTATAAAATAAGAGTTATGTTAATAGACCAATCCGTAACAAAAACCGATTTTAATAAGGATAAGACTACCGAAAAACCTTTGCGCAGTATTGCAAAGGCCATAAGCTGGCGAATAGTTGGAACCACAGATACCATTATTATTTCCTGGTTGTTGACCGGCGAAATAAAAACTGCCGTTGCAATTGGATCAGTTGAAGTAATTTCAAAAATGGTCCTCTATTTTGGTCACGAAAGAATTTGGAATAAAATAACATTGGGAAAGGAAAAATCATGAAGAATTATACTGAAAAAGAATTAGAAGTGCTTAACCGGCAATTCAAGGGAGTTCCTCCTTCTGAAATTATACAATGGGCGATCCAGGATAAACAACGTCCTGTTGTAACAACCAATTTCAGGCCTTACGAAGCTGCTATTTTGCACGCCTGTGTTCAAATTGAACCCAATATAAAAGTGATATGGTGCGACACCGGTTATAACACTCCTCAAACCTGTAAACACGCCAATGCGGTAATCGATATTTTAAACCTGAATGTTAAACTTTATATTCCGGAGCAAACTGCAGCCTACAGGGATGCAATTATGGGAGGGATTCCCCAATTGGACAGCCCGGAGTTTGATGAATTTAGCAGGCAGGTAAAACTGGAACCTTTTCAACGTGCTATGAAAGAACAAAACCCGGATGTTTGGTTTACCAATTTAAGGAAAGGCCAAACAGCTTTCAGGGACAGTATAGATGTTTTGAGTTATAGCAAAGATGGAATTTTAAAAGTGAGTCCGTTTTATCATTGGAGTGATCAAAAACTCAACGTTTACCTGGTAGAAAATAAACTTCCTAACGAGTTTAAATATTTTGATCCAACAAAAGTATTGTCGAACAGGGAATGTGGTTTGCACTCTTAAAAAAGTTTAAAAATGAAAGAGATCTTAGTAAATAATACACTGGAGAGTGAAGCCATTTATATTTTTAGGGAAGTGGTGGCGCAATTTGAAAATCCCGTATTGCTGTTTTCGGGAGGAAAGGATTCTATTAGCCTTGTGAGACTGGCCCAAAAAGCTTTTCACCCGGCAAAGATCCCATTTCCGCTTTTACATGTAGATACGGGGCACAACTTTCCTGAAACTATTGAATTCAGGGATAGATTGGCAGAAGAACTGGGCCTTGAACTCATTGTGAGATATGTACAGGACGCTATTGATGACGGTAAAGTTATTGAGGAAACCGGAAAATATTCTAGCCGTAATATCCTTCAAACTACCACACTTTTAGAAGCTATTGAAGAATTTAAATTTGATGCCTGCATTGGCGGTGCAAGAAGGGATGAAGAGAAAGCCCGTGCCAAGGAGCGAATTTTTTCAGTTAGAAATGATTTTGGGGAATGGGACGAAAAAAACCAGCGCCCTGAGGTGTTTGATATGCTTAACGGAAGAATTGAAATTGGACAAAATGTACGGGTTTTTCCAATATCCAACTGGACAGAACTTGATGTTTGGAACTATATAGCCCTGGAAGAAATTGAGATCCCATCCATTTATTTTTCTCACGAACGTGAGATATTTGAGCGGGATGGTTTATTATGGACAGCCTCTGAACATGTTTACCGCGATAAAGCAGAGCTTATAGAAACGCGCAATGTGAGGTTCAGGACTATAGGAGATATAACCTGTACCGCGGCGGTAGAATCTGAAGCAGTTGGAATTGAAGAGGTGATCCGGGAGATCAGGGAATCTTCAATTTCTGAACGTGGTGCAAGAATAGACGACAAACGCTCGGAAGCAGCGATGGAGACCAGGAAACAACAAGGATACTTTTAGCCCAGGCGGGGATTTAATAAGAATAAAAGATAAGGTATAAATAATTATTTAATGGAAGTTTTAAAAATAGCAACGGCAGGCAGTGTGGATGACGGCAAAAGTACCTTGATAGGAAGACTGCTTTACGACACAAATTCGCTTACTTCAGATAAGCTGGAGGCCATAGAAAAAAGCAGCAGGAAAAAAGGTTTTGATTATCTTGATTTTTCATTGGCAACCGATGGCCTTGTAGCCGAACGGGAACAAGGAATTACCATTGATGTGGCGCATATTTATTTTTCGACAAAAAAGAAAAGTTACATTATAGCCGATACTCCGGGACATGTGGAATATACGCGCAATATGGTGACCGGGGCTTCAACCTCCCAGGTATCAATCATACTGATAGATGCCAGAAAAGGAGTAATTGAACAAACCTATCGTCATTTTTTTATAAATAATTTGCTCAGGATTAAAGAAGTGGTGGTGGCCGTGAATAAAATGGATATGGTGAATTATTCGCAATCTGTTTTTGATGAAATTGTCGCAGATTTTAAGCAAATGCAAACCAAAAGTGAGTTTAAAGGTCAAAATATCACTTTTATACCGGTAAGTGCATTATGGGGTGAAAATATTGCAGAAAAATCGGATGCAATGTCTTGGTATGAAGGGGAAACCGTATTGTCACATTTGGAAAATATTAAGACTGAAGATTTTAATGAAATAAGTCAGTCCAGGTTTTCTGTTCAAACGGTAATACGTCCAAAAAGTGAAAAATATCACGATTTCAGGGGGTATGCGGGTAAAATTACCGGGGACAGCCTGAAAGTTGGCGATAAAGTAACCGTTCTTCCATCGCTCACCAGCTCAACTATCAAGGAAATATACTTTTTTGATAAGAAGTACGATGAGGCACCGGCGGGGAGTTCGGTAACAATTACGCTGGAGGGTGATATTAACGTGGCTAGGGGTGATATGCTTGTAAAATTTGACGAACTGCCAGAGCAAACTAAAATTCTCAATGCCACAATTTGCTGGATGGATGGAAAAGCGCTCCTGCCGGGAAACAAATATGTGCTTCAGCATAACACCAATAGCGTACTGGCCAAAATCGATAAAATCGACACAAATATTTCCACAGATTTTAGCGGAGCTATTCAGGCTTCTTCACTTAAACTAAATGAAATTGGCCAGGTGTCAATAAAATTGAGCAAAGCTATCTATACAGATAAGTATAAAAACAATAAAGAAAATGGCAGGTTCATTTTAATTGACAGTCAAACTAACACTACTGCCGGCGTGGGTTTTATTAATTAAAGAGCAAATGAAAATCACAAAAAACATAATAGCCCTAATGATGATGTGTATGTGCCATAAGCCCTACACCTGAGAGCATAATTATAATAATCAATTATAAAAGTCCTTTTAAGTGTATCAACTTAAAAGGACTTTTTTTATATAAATACCCATTTTGGGCTCACCATTAAAATCTATAGATCATGCAAAGTTTTAGAAACGAAATTGAAAATCCAGTAGTTGCAAAAGACATGATTTTTTAAGCCTCCTTTTTACTTAACTTTGTCAAAAAATCAAATCAAATGAAAATTAGCCTAAAAAGATTGAATAACGATTATCATTTTGAAACCAAAAATGACAGAGGAGATGTAGTTTATTTAGACAATAAATCGGAACCAAATCCACAGGGAGCAAGTCCTATGGAATTATTGCTGATGGGAATTGCCGGTTGCAGCGGGATTGATATTGTATTGATTTTAAAAAAACAGCATATAGAACTGGAAGACTTCCAGATGGAGGTTGAAGGTTTCCGCCAGGAGGGAGCTATTCCAAATGTTTTTACCGGAATAAAACTGAAATTTTTTCTAACAGGAACTCTTTCTCCTGAAAAAGCAAGTAGGGCGGTAGAGCTTTCTCTGGAAAAATATTGTTCAGTCGCAAAAATGTTGGAGAAAACTGCGGATATTACCTATGAAGTATCTTTAAACGGAGAATTCATTAATTAGTCAGAATTCCCTTAAATTAGTTGGAATTGCAAAACGTATCGCCTTATCTTTGCACTTCTAAGTTCATACATTTAACATCGTTATCAAGAAAGGTTGAGGGATAGACCCAATGAAACCTTAGCAACCCTCCTTTAAAAAGGAGAAGGTGCTACATTCTACTCCGCATTTTGCGCAGATAGATAACAAGAGAATGCTTTTCCTTCCTTCTTTTTTGATAGTGGTTCATATACAACAACATGTCAAAATTAGAAGAAATCCTCACACAAAGAATACTTGTTTTAGATGGTGCCATGGGCACTATGCTGCAGGAATATAAGTTTATCGAAGAAGATTTTCGCGGAGAACGCTTTGCCAATTGGCCGGTGTCTTTAAGGGGTAATAATGATTTATTGTCTTTAACCCAGCCTAAAGCTATTGCCGATATTCATCGAAAATACTTCCAGGCCGGGGCCGATATCGTTGAAACCAACACCTTTTCCGGAACTACCATCGCAATGGCCGATTACGGGATGGAAGATCTCGTTTATGAACTCAATTACGAGTCGGCTAAAATCGCCAAAAAAGTAGCAGAAGAACTTAGCCTGGAAAATCCTGATAAACCCAGGTTTGTGGCGGGAGCCATGGGCCCTACCAATAAAACAGCAAGCATGTCCCCGGATGTCAATGATCCCGGCTTTAGGGCGATTTCCTTTGAGCAACTCCGTGAAGCATACAGGCAGCAGGCAAAAGGATTGATAGATGGCGGAGTTGATGTTTTATTGGTAGAAACAGTTTTTGACACCTTAAATGCGAAAGCGGCTTTATTTGCAATTGATGAATTAAAGGAAGAACTCAATCTCACCATCCCGGTAATGATAAGTGGCACAATTACCGATGCATCGGGAAGAACTCTTTCCGGGCAAACTGCCGAGGCTTTTATGATCTCGGTTTCACACATTCCTCTACTGAGTATAGGCTTTAACTGCGCTTTGGGGGCAAAACAATTGACTCCTTATCTGGAAACCCTGGCTCAAAAATCGAATGCTGCGGTTTCGGCTTATCCAAATGCCGGCTTGCCAAATGCATTTGGGGAATATGAGGAATCCCCGGAAGATATGGCCTCCCAAATTGAGGAATATCTGGAAAAGGGATTGGTCAATATTATCGGAGGCTGTTGTGGCACCACTCCGGCACACATAAGTGCCATTGCTGAAATAGCCAAAGGTTACAAACCAAGGAAGATCTCTGTTCACAACCTATAAAAATCTGTGAGAACAGAATTTTAAATATAATTATGCAAGAACTCTTGACTTTTTAGTTTGAGAGTTTAAAAAAAACGAAACGAAAAATGGCTGATACAATTAATTTTTCTGAAGATACTTCCTCCTTTTTGAAGAGTTCAGAAGGGCCTTTTCTGAAACTTTCGGGCTTGGAACCTTTAATCATTTCTCCCCAAAGCAATTTTATAAATATTGGGGAACGAACCAATGTAGCAGGTTCTAAAAAATTCCTTCGACTTATCAAAGAGGAAAGATTTGAGGAAGCCCTTACAATTGCCCGTGATCAGGTTGAAGGTGGCGCGCAGATATTGGATGTGAACATGGACGATGGCCTTATTGAAGGGAAAGAAGTTATGGTCAAATTTCTGAATCTTATCGTTTCTGAGCCTGATATCGCCCGTATTCCTATTATGATAGATAGTTCCAAATGGGACATTATTGAAGCCGGTTTGCAAGTAGTACAAGGGAAATGTGTGGTGAATTCCATCAGCTTAAAAGAAGGGGAAGAAGAATTTATAAGTCGGGCGAAAAAGATAAAAAGATACGGAGCGGCTGTGGTGGTAATGGCTTTTGATGAAGTAGGACAGGCCGATAATTATGAAAGGCGAATTGAAATTGCCCAACGTTCTTTTGATATTTTAACTCAAAAAGCGAATTTTCCGCCGGAAGACATCATCTTCGACCTGAATATTTTTCCTGTAGCCACCGGAATGGAGGAACACCGGAGAAGTTCTGTAGATTTTATTGAAGCTACCCGCTGGGTAAAACAAAACCTGCCCCTTTGCAGCCTGAGTGGCGGAGTGAGCAATGTTTCATTTTCTTTTCGTGGAAATAATCCGGTGCGGGAAGCGATGCATTCGGTGTTTTTGTATCACGCCATAAAGGCCGGGATGAATATGGGGATCGTAAATCCCGCATTATTGGATGTCTATGATGATATTCCTAAAGATCTTCTGGAACATGTGGAAGATGTAATTCTAAACAGGCGGGACGATGCCACCGAGCGTTTACTGGCTTTAGCCGAGTCGGTTGTAGGAGCTGTAAGGGAGAATAAAGTTGACCTTTCCTGGAGGGAAAAACCCTTGCAGGACCGAATTACCCATGCTCTGGTAAAAGGAATTGACGCCTATATTCTTGAAGATATTGAAGCAGCGAGATTGGAAGCCGAAAAACCTATAGAAGTTATTGAAGGGCCATTGATGACAGGAATGAATGTGGTAGGCGATCTGTTTGGAAGCGGAAAAATGTTTTTACCGCAGGTTGTGAAATCGGCACGGGTAATGAAAAAGGCGGTGGCTTATTTGCTTCCTTTTATTGAAGAGGCAAAAAAAACCACCCAATCCCCAAAGGGTGAAAAATATTGGCGTAATGAAGACCCTGTGTTGTACGGATTGATGAAAGAATTTGCCCAAAAAGTGAGATATGAAAATCCCACTGAGGCAGAGACTTTGCTTTGGAATGTTTTAAGTGACAAACAATTTGAAGGATATAAATTCAGGCGACAACATATTATTGGAGGTTATATTGCCGATTTTGTGTGTTTGAAAGAAAAATTAATAGTTGAAATTGACGGGTTAATTCATCAGTTACCGGATAATATTAAAAACGATAAAGAGAGAGCGAAATGGTTAAATTCCCAGGGTTTTCAGGTAATTAGATTCACAAATGAAGAAGTGCTTTCGAATTTGGATTTTGTGTTAAACAAGATTTCAACCGAATTGAAAAAAGCTCCGCCATCGGGGTCGGGAGGGGCTGGAAAAATTCTAATGGCAACCGTAAAGGGTGATGTTCATGATATTGGGAAAAATATTGTGGGGGTAGTACTGGCCTGTAATAATTACGAAATTATCGATCTCGGGGTGATGGTTCCCGCAGAAAAAATTATAGAAAGAGCCAAATCCGAAGATGTGGATATCATAGGGCTTAGCGGATTAATAACCCCTTCATTAGATGAAATGGTGTTTTTTGCCAAGGAAATGCAACGACAAAATTTCGTTGTTCCATTATTAATTGGTGGTGCCACAACATCCAAAGCGCATACTGCCGTAAAGATAGATCCGCAATACCAAAACGCGGTGGTTCACGTAAATGATGCTTCCAGGGCAGTAACCGTGGTAAGTAATTTGCTTAAAGAAGATTCCAGCAAAAAATACAGGGACGATTTAAAAGTGGAATACGATATTTTCAGAAAAAATTTCCTGAAGCGGGGTAAGATAAAATCATATCTTCCAATTGAGGCAGCCAGGAAAAATAATTTTCAGATTGACTGGAAAACTGCTCAGATCACCAAACCCCGGAAATTGGGAATTCAGGTACTTGAAGATTTCGATTTAAAGAAACTTGAGGAATATTTAGATTGGACTCCTTTCTTCAGGAGTTGGGAGTTGCATGGCAAGTTTCCTGAAATTTTAAATGATAAAGTGGTAGGCGAATCCGCTACTTCCCTGTTTAAGGATGCCAAAGTTTTATTGAATCGAATTTTTGATGAAAAATTACTGACAGCAAAAGCGGTATTTGGGTTATTCCCTGCGAATACGGTCAACAGCGATGATATTGAAATACAAACCAGTGAGTTTCCTGAAGAAAAAACTGCAATATTCCGCACCCTTAGGCAACAATTGAAAAAACACGAGGGAAAACCAAACTTTGCACTTTCAGACTTTGTAGCCCCGAAGGAAACCGGAATTCAGGATTATATGGGATGTTTTTGTGTGTCCACCGGTTTTGGCACCCAGAAAATTGCAGATAAATTTGAAGCGCGAAACGACGATTACAACTCGATAATGATAAAAGCTTTGTCCGACAGATTGGCTGAGGCTTTTGCTGAATATTTGCATAAACAGGTAAGAATTCAGGACTGGGGATATGCATCTGATGAAAACCTAAGCAACCAAGAACTGATAAAAGAAACATATAAAGGAATTCGACCCGCGCCGGGTTATCCTGCTTGTCCGGATCATTTGGAAAAAATAAGTATTTGGGAAGTTTTAAAAGTTGAAGAAAACATCGGGGTAAAACTTACGGAGAGTTTAGCTATGTGGCCGGCAGCAAGCGTTAGCGGATATTATTTTGCCAATCCCGAAGCCCGTTATTTCGGAGTTGGGAAAATTACCGGAGACCAGGTAAAAGATTTTGCCGCGAGAAAAGAAATACCTTTAGAAAGTGCCGAAAAATGGCTAAATCCTGCAATTGCAGAACAATAAGAGATAAATGAAAATTACTGAACATATTAAAGCTTCAAAAGGGAAAAGTCTGTTTTCATTTGAAATTTTACCTCCGCTTAAAGGCCAGAACATTCAATCAATTTTTGACGCAATTGATCCTTTAATGGAATTCGATCCGCAATTTGTTGATGTTACCTATCATCGCGAAGAGTATGTGTATATCGAGCAGGAAAATGGATTGTTGGAAAAACGTGTTGTTAGAAAACGTCCCGGAACGGTAGGTATTTGTGCGGCAATTCAAAACAAATTTAAGGTAGATGCCGTTCCGCATATTCTTTGCGGCGGATTTACCAAAGAAGACACCGAAAATTTTCTGATAGACCTGGATTTCCTTGGAATAAAAAACGTGCTCGCACTTCGCGGGGATGCGGTTAAGAGTGAGACTTATTTTAAACCCGAACCCAATGGAAACTGTTTTGCAAATAATCTGGTACAACAAGCAACCGATATGAATAAGGGAATATATCTGGATCCCGTATTGGAAAACAGTCACAAAACCGATTTTTGCGTGGGAGTGGCGGGTTATCCCGAAAAGCATATGGAAGCCCCCAGTCTGGAGAAGGATATTGAACGTCTAAGGGCAAAAGTGGCTGCCGGTGCGGAATATGTGGTTACTCAGATGTTTTTTAACAACAGTAAATTTTTCGAGTTCGTAGATAAATGCAGGGAACAGGGTATCAGCGTTCCAATAATTCCCGGATTAAAGCCAATTGCCACAAAATCGCAGCTCACCGTGCTTCCACATCGTTTTCATGTGGATATGCCTGAGGCACTTATTTCTGAAGTTGAAAAATGCAAAGACAACAGCGAGGTGCGCCAGGTAGGAGTAGAATGGTGCATTGCACAAAGCAAGGAGTTAATTGCTGCCGGGGTTCCGGTTTTACATTATTATTCAATGGGAAAAAGTTCCAATATCCAAAAAATAGCTGCAGCCATTTTTTAAATTATTGGATTACATTTGTAGCCTATGAAGAAAATTATTCTCTGCCTTTTTCTTTTTTCCTCTGCGATTTCCTTTTCCCAAAACGAGATCAAAAAACAGTACACCTTTGATGCCAATTATTTTTACGGAACTGTTTTAGAACACAGTCCGGATCTGGCCCATCTTATTACCGGTCACCCCACCGGAGTAATCCTTGGATTTAACCAAAAAACCTTTGGCTTTAAGAACTGGGAAAGGGGATATAATTATCCGGATCTGGGTCTTTCGTTTATTTATCAGGATATGGGAAATCCCAATTTGGGAGAGAATTATGGCTTATATGCCCACTTAAATTTCTATATTCTCAAGCGGAATTTAATGGTTAGAATGGGGAGTGGACTGGCTTATACCACAAATCCGTATCATCCGGACGATAATTACTTTAATAAAGCCTACGGTTCCCACATTTTGATCTCTCCTTTCATAATGGCTAATTATAAGAAGGAAAATATTTTTAAAGGATTCGGGTTTCAAGGCGGGATTTCATTGATTCATTATTCCAATGCCGATTTTAAATCTCCCAATAACAGTACAAATACCTTCGCATTCAATTTTGGCTTGAATTATATGATGAACCAGGAAAGTTTACCTGAATTTATTCCGAAGGAACAAGGTGAAAAATATACAGAACCCGTTCATTTTAATTTTGCGCTTCGGAGCGGGGTCAATACCATGGGGATAATTGGTTCAAAACAATTTCCTTTTTTGACAGTTTCAGCCATCGCCGATAAGGTTGTAAGCCGAAAGAGTACCCTGCAGGTGGGAAGTGAACTGTTTTTCTCCAAAGCATTGGAAGAGCGTATTTATTATCAGTCTGTGGCATTTCCCGCCGGTGAAACCAAAGGTGATGAAGACGCAAAAAGAGTTGGAGTTTTTATAGGTCACCAGCTCACTTTCGATAAATTATCGCTAATCACACAACTGGGATATTATGTGTATTTTCCCTACGAACATTATGTAGACAGGTTGTACAATCGGATAGGTTTTCAATATGAAATCAGCAAAAATTTATGGGGTTCAGTAACGATTCGCTCACATTATGCCAATGCTGAAGCTGCTGAATTTTCTATAGGATACAGATTGTGAAACTCGACAATCAGGCATTAAAAATTTATGTCGCCTACGAAGATGTTCGGGCAATTTCCCGCGGTATTTTCTATAATTTATGTTACTATTAAAGTTGTTGTTTCTAAATTATTCTAAAACGGAACCATATAAAATGAAAAAAGTATTCTTCTTAATTTTAATAGGTTTATCAGGGACTGGCTGTGATACTGAAAACGTTCCCGATTGTTTCAAATCTGAAGGAGCCACGGTTACCGAAGAATTTGCAGTATCGCCTTTTGAGGAAATCATTGTTTACGAACAGGTGAAGTTGTTTATTGAACAGGGAGCAGAATATAAAGTAGTTGTTGAAACCGGAAAAAATTTAATTGATGAAGTTTCCGTGAAAGTGGAAAACAACCGACTGAGCATCAGAAACGCCAATTCCTGTAACCTGTTTCGGGATTATGAGATCACAAGGGTTTTTGTAACTACTCCAACATTAAATTGGCTGCAAAACAGCAGTGGAAGCGCCATAGAAAGCATTGGGATATTGAAATTCGACAATCTTTGGCTGCGTTCCTTTAACCAGGAAAAGGATCCTGCGATCCATACCGATGGAGATTTTATCCTCAATCTCAATGTTGAGAATTTGCGAATTACAAACGATAATATTTCCAACTATTTCCTCACAGGGAAAGTTGAAAATTTTAACGCGTTTTTCGCTGCCGGTGATGGTCGGTTGGAGGCAGCAGATCTAATTGTGCAGCATTATGATATATTCCATCGCGGCACCAATAAAATGATCCTGAATCCCATTCAATCCATCAAAGGTGAAATAAGAAGTAGCGGAAACGTGATCGCCAAAAATCGTCCGCCAACTGTAAACGTTGAGACATTTTATACCGGAAGGCTAATTTTTAAATCCCCCTAAAAAAGCCCCCTAACCCCCGAAGGGGGAATAAAAAAAACTACATGTGATGGTTTTAAGCTCCCCCTTCGGGGGTTGGGGGGAATACAGAACAAATAGATTTGGTAACATTTAAGCTCCCCCTTCTTGGGCAAGGGGGGATTTTGTCAAGTCTGCGAATAAACTTTCCAAATTCCTTGTTTTTCTATTTAACTGAAGGGTTTTTAGGCCGTTGTCATGAGCAAAATCAAAAACTGCGGGTCGCATATCCTTTTTCGAGTCAAAACTTAATTCGTAATGAAAACCTCCGATGTTTCTTGTTGAGATAAGGTTCGGCAAAATTTGAAGTGCTTTTTCTTCTATCATGTAATCAAATTCTACGTGAATTATTTGTTCCTGCTCATCGCGCAACTCATTCATCTTTTTGTCGGCTACAATTTTTCCTTTATTGATAATTATCACTCGGTCGCAAATTGCCTCCACTTCCTGCATGATATGTGTAGATAGAAAAATGGTTTTTCCGGAACCTCCGTCTGCTTGTTCTTTTCCGATGTTCAAAATAAGATTTCGGATCTCCACTAACTGGTTCGGGTCAAGGCCTGTGGTAGGTTCATCCAGGATCAGGACTGCCGGATCGTGAAGCAACGCGGCAGCGAGTCCAACCCGCTGTCTATAGCCTTTGGAAAGTTGTTCTATCTTTTTATTGGCTTCAGAAGTAAGTCCGGTTAGATAGATCATCTCCTCAATCCGAATTTTATCAATTTTATATATTGAAGCATTAAAGGAAAGAAATTCCCGTACATACATTTCAGTATAAAGTGGATTGTGTTCCGGCAGATAACCTATTTTTCTCTGTGCTTCCAGCAAATTCCCGGAAAGTGGGATATTATTTACACTTGCCTTACCTTCGGAAGGAGCCAAATATCCGGTCAGGATTTTCATCAAAGTAGATTTTCCTGCTCCGTTAGGCCCCAGAAATCCAACAATTTCACCTTTTTTAATAGAAAATGAAACCTTGTCCAGGGCTTTGTGTTCCCCGTAAAATTTCGATATTTCTTCAACAGTTATGGACATACAATAGCTTTTTTCAAAAGTAAGGGATTAATTTGTTTGAGGATTAACTTTTCCGAAGTTTGGAACTTTGGAAAAGTTTTCACTAAGCCTTCCGGTTTTTAAAACGTTGGCAGGATCATATTATGATAACGTAGCCTAAAAAAATAATAAAAATTGTGCGTCATTTAAAAATTAAATTTTACTTTAGCGAAATTATAAGAAGAAAATGAAAAACATTATTACTTGGAACGCTTTCTATTATTTTTATTTCTATAACAGAGATGAGATCGGGAAGGCCATGTAATTAAACAATAAATTATATTTCAAATCCCGATGGCAACATCGGGATTTTTTTTTGGTCTAATTTAATCAATCCTAACAGGCTTAGTAACCTGGGAAGGATTAACATAAAATATGAGAGAAAAAGTAGCAATTCAAGGTGTTCAGGGTTCATTTCACCATTTAGTGGCGCAGGAATTTTACGGGCAAAATGTAGAAGTTCAGGAATGTATGTCCTTTCATGAATTGGCAAGGAGCCTGGTTTCCGGAGAATCGCAGGAAGCGGTAATGGCGATAGAAAATTCAATAGCAGGTTCCATTTTGCCTAATTATGCCTTAATAGACGAGCATCATCTAAAGATAGTGGGAGAACATTATATGCCTATTAATATGAATTTAATGGCAGTTCAGGGACAAAGCATCGAAAATATAAAGAAGGTTTATTCCCATCCCATGGCTTTATTGCAGTGCAAAGAATTTTTTGAAAGTTACCCGCATATAAAATTAATTGAAGATGCCGATACTGCTGAGGTTGCGAGGAGAATTTCTCAAAAAGGATCAGTTGGTGTGGCTGCTTTGGCCAGTACCGCTGCAGCTCAAATTTTTGGTTTGGAAATACTGGCAGAAAGCATTCATACCAAAAAAAGCAATGCCACAAGGTTTTTGATCTTAAGCATGAAAAAAAGGGAGCCAAACGGGGTGAAAATAGACAAAGCATCTTTGAAATTTGAATTGGAAAGCCGTCGCGGAAGCTTGGTTTCTGTATTGAATATTTTGAGGGATTACAACCTGGATATGACCAAGATCCAGTCTATGCCAATAATTGAAACCCCCTGGAAATATTCATTTTTTGTGGATGTAATTTTTGAGGATTATGAGGAGTTTCAAAAAGCCCTTGAAATCCTTGAAGTCATGACAGAACAACTAAAAGTTTTAGGAACATATAAAAATAGCTTATAATGATTCAGGCCAACAGATTAAACCAGGTGAGTGAATACTACTTTTCCACAAAATTGGCAGAAGTTCGCGCCCTGGAAGCGCAGGGAAAAGATATTGTAAATCTTGGAATTGGAAGCCCTGATTTGCCTCCGCCACCACAGGTTATTGAGGCGTTAAACCGGGCACTTGTCAATCCTGGGGCTCATCAATACCAGCCTTATAAAGGAACCGGCGAATTCAGGAATGCCATCAAGGAATTCTACAAGAATCATTATCAGGTCGATCTAAACCAAGAAACCGAAATTTTACCCCTTATGGGCAGTAAGGAAGGGATAACCCATATTTCCCTGGCTTTTTTAAATGAAGGGGATGAGGTTTTAATTCCAAATCCGGGATATCCTACCTATTCCTCAGTGACTAAATTAGTAGGTGCAGAAGCGGTTTTTTACGATTTAAATGAAGCCGGGAATTGGTTGCCAGATTTCAAAGAACTGGCAAAAACCGATTTGAGCAAGGTTAAACTGATGTGGGTGAATTATCCGCATATGCCTACCGGAGCTTCAGCAACGGATGCTGTTTTTCAGGACCTGGTGGATTTTGGAAAAAAACATCAGATCTTAATTGTAAATGACAATCCTTATAGTTTTATTCTGAATGAAGATCCGAAGAGTATTTTAAAGGCTGAAGGAGCCAAAGAGGTGGTCATGGAATTAAATTCATTGAGCAAAACCTTTAATATGGCCGGTTGGCGAGTGGGAATGCTTTGCGGAAGTGAACAACATTTAAAAACCGTTTTAAAGGTGAAAACCAATCTGGACAGCGGAATGTTTTACCCAATCCAGGCTGGTGCTGCCGCGGCTTTGCATTTGCCAAACCAATGGTTTACCTCTCAAAATGAAATTTACGCATCCCGAAAAGAAAGGGTCCTGGAACTGGCCGAAGCTTTGGAGTGCACTCCGGCAAAAAAACAAACAGGATTATTCATTTGGGCAAAGGTTCCCGAATGGTCAACCTCAGAAGGATTTGTTGATTATGTGTTAAACAAATACAGCATCTTCATAGCACCGGGCTTTATTTTTGGAAGTCAGGGAGAAGGGTTTGTAAGGTTTTCATTATGTGAAACTACAGAGAATATTGAACGAGCAATAAAACGAATAAAACCATGAATGTTCATATAATAGGCATAGGATTAATTGGAGGTTCTTTTGCTTTAGATATTAAATCAGCATTTACCGACGCAAAGATCTTTGGGATCGATGCAAACCAGGAGCATTTAAAAAAAGCGAAATCCCTTGGATTGATAGATTGTATATCAACAATTGAAGAGATTGAAACTGCCGATGTTGTGATTGTCGCAATTCCTGTGGATGTAAACATTAAAGTGGTGGGACAGGTTTTGGATAAAGTAAAGGACGATTGTCTGGTAATTGATACAGGTTCTACCAAATCAGGGCTTTGCGAAGCTCTGGAAAACCATACTAAAAGAAGGAATTTTCTGGCGGCTCATCCCATATCCGGAACCGAATTTTCAGGACCTGAGGCTGCACAGCACGATCTGTACAGAAATAAAACCATGATAATTTGTGAGGTGGAAAAAACAGCCTTCAAATTACAGGAAAAAGCCCTGGAAATTTTTAAGCTTTTGGGGATGCGCATCCGATATATGGATGCAAAATCACACGATAAACATATTGCTTATGTTTCGCATTTGTCTCATATAAGCTCGTTTATGCTTGGAAAAACCGTACTGGAAAAAGAAAAAAATGAACGGGATATTTTTGATCTTGCAGGAAGCGGATTTGCTTCTACGGTAAGGCTTGCAAAAAGTTCTCCGGCAATGTGGTCACCCATATTTGAGCAAAATAGGGATAATATATTGGAAACTTTAACCGAATATATCAGCAATCTCACCCGATTCAAAAATCTCATGGAAGAAAATAATTTTCAGGAGGTTTACAAGGAAATGGAAAAGACAAATCATATAAAATCAATTTTAAACGGAATTATCTAATAACACATTAAATCAATAAAAATGGAAAACAAGAAAGAACTCAGGAACTGGTTAAACGATTTTGGTTTAGACCATCCGCTTGTAATTGCAGGGCCTTGCAGCGCCGAAACTGAAGAACAACTGGTAAAAATTGCACACCAACTCAAGGAGAGTGATGTAAGCGTGCTTCGTGCAGGGATATGGAAACCGCGTACAAGACCGGGAAATTTTGAAGGAGTGGGAGAAAAGGGTCTGGAATGGTTGAAAACCGCCAAGGAAGAAACAGGATTATTGACTACCACCGAGGTAGCAAATCCGGCTCACGTGGAACTCGCCCTTAAACACGATATAGATATTTTATGGATTGGCGCCCGCACAACAGTTTCCCCGTTCAATGTACAGGAAATAGCCGATGCCCTTCAGGGAACCAATAAAACTGTTCTGATCAAAAACCCTATAAATCCAGATCTATCCTTATGGTTGGGAGCAGTTGAACGTTTTTACACGGCCGGAGTTAAAAATCTGGGAGTGATCCACAGAGGTTTTTCCAGCTATGAAAAATCGAAATACAGGAACAACCCGGAGTGGCAAATTCCTATTGATCTACAGACTAGGTTTCCGGACCTGCCGCTTATTTTAGATCCTTCCCATATTGCAGGAAACAGGGAACTTCTTTTTGATTTGAGCCAAACTGCCCTGGATCTTAATTTTGACGGATTGATGGTTGAAACCCATTACGATCCGGATAATGCCTGGAGTGACGCGGCACAACAAATCACTCCTGAAACTTTGATCCAGATAATGAAAGATCTAAAGATCAAAAAAGTAGTTTCAGAAAGTGAAGACTTTTTGATTAGTTTAAAGAATTTAAGGGCCAAAATAGATATATCTGATCAACAATTGCTGGAAGTTCTTTCCAAGAGAATGAAAATTTCAGATGAAATTGGCAAGATCAAAAAAACTCAAAACGTGGCCATACTTCAAACCCAAAGATGGAATGAAATTCTGGGTAAAATGATCCTAAAGGGTGAAGAGCAAGGTTTAAGCGAAGAGTTTATCCTGAAATTGTTTAAGGCGGTCCATTTGGAATCAATTAATCATCAAAAAAGATAATTCGATAACCGTTGTTAATTTTATTTTAAACCTCACAGTTCACTGCGATCTGTGAGGTTTAAATATTGAATTCATTTTGATTGAGGGGAATATCCTTATTTTATTAGATAATTTGAAGTTGTAACTTTGGCTTTTTATATTTTAGCAGAATAAACCTAAAAGGCAGATCCTGAAATTATTTTAGCATCTACTTTTGAATATGGATGTATGATCTAATAATGCAATGAAGGGAATAGTTTACAAATCAACCGGCAGCTGGTATCACGTGAAGGCAGAAAATGGGGAAACCTACAAATGCCGTATCAGGGGAAAATTCAGGATGCATGGCATCAAGAGCACCAATCCTGTTGCGGTGGGCGACAAGGTGAAATTTGATCTGGAAGATGCCGGAGATGAAA
>Ga0209414_1000375_pt1 | contig 21367 bp, 18 predicted proteins | sample LakVidmifraction_4_FD_181154 | JGI IMG/M metagenome (GOLD analysis project Ga0209414, IMG submission 181154) | Hypersaline microbial communities from Lake Vida, Antarctica - Brine Hole Two &gt;0.2 micron (SPAdes) (version 2) | ecosystem: Environmental > Aquatic > Non-marine Saline and Alkaline >...
CTGACCAATAGGCTTCATTAACCTTTTCATCATCAAATTTTAAGAATTTAGCAAAGTCACGTGAATGATCTCCAACATTTTTAGAATGTCGATACAATTTTTGACTATGAATACTTAACAATTCCATGAAAGAATTTAAAATGTCATCTGTGAATTTAATGTTCTTTTCTTTTTGATTCACAATATTGATAATGACATTAATTAATTTCTCAATGGGTTGTGCTATTTGAATGTCTTCTTTAGAGAAATGCTCTGTTGACGCTATAGTCATATCCAAAGACATAACACCAAAAACAGAATTATTTAACATAATTGGAAAGGACAATGTTTCTTTAATTTCTAGACTTGCCTCTACAATTTGTTTTTTAAAGTATTCTTTAGACATATTGATTATTTTTTTTGTTACAGTAACGCCTTCTTGATAAGAAAAGCAAAAATCTTCTTGGTAAATTGTAATTTTTTTAAGGAGATCAATGTCATGACCTTTCGCACTTAGAAATTTTACTAATCCATTTTCAAATATATAAACACTGCCACAATCACTTAGATCAATTAATGTAAACAAAAAATTAAAAACTTTAATTAAAAAGCTATTGATTTCTATTTTTTTAATATCTTCAAGATTACTAATAAAATCTAGTAATTGATTGAATTTATGATTTGTCAAATTTAAATCTGCATCCGCACTTTTCAGTTGATCAACAGTTTTTACTAGTTTTTGATTAACAAGGTTAAGGGCTTCTTTGTCTTCCCCTATTGTTAATATATATTTTCTTTTATTTAAATCAAAGAGCTGCTTTTGAAAGTGAAACGCTTGATTTTGAAATTCAATGCAATCCATATTTGAATTTAATAACTCTTCGTTTTTATTTAAATGCAGTTCCTTATTAAAAAATCTTTGAGTTGAAGCCGTCATATTCTTTTTATGCTTTAGAAATTTTTCTCCTTGATTATTTGAATAAACTACTTGATTCGTCACATCTGTTACTAATATTAATTCTGGCAAATTATTTAAAATCGTTTCACAATAACTTATTTCATTTTTTAATTCTTCATTAAGCATACTTTTAATAACAATGTTCTCACTTAATGCTTCATTTTCTCTTGTAATATTTTTAATTGATTCATCGGATTTGTTTAATCGATATCTAAGTTTTTCATCTAAGTCACATAAATGTTTGTTGACAAATTGAACCGTTAAAAAAACTGAAAAGAATACCAACCCTAATATAACCAATGAATTTTGAAAAGTTGAAATCTCTAAACCAATGACTTGCTTTTTTAGAGTAAAAAAAAACGTCATTGTTGCAATAAAAATTAAAGCGTATAACACTATTCCTTTATATTTTAAATCATTAAAATTCATTAAACCACCTCATATTAAAAAAGAGCATATGCACTTCATACACTCTTTATTATACATCTTATTCTATAATAAAACAAACATCTTGGTATTTTTGATGAATCTTAATGATACTCGGAACATACTTTTCAGATAAATGAAATTTCTTTTCATTTAAGCTAATGATAAAGTATGTTAGTCCTAAAAATCCAAAGCCAGTTAATGCAGAGATCAATTCATTCTTAAAAACTAACTGCCCCCCAACAATCCCAATGATTAATGCGATAAAGGGTAAACCATAAGCAATAAATGCCGCTAAAAGTACATTTTGAGTGTCCATATTTATCTCAACAATATCACCTTTATGGGCGTCAATCTCATTTAATACTCTTATTTGCATATCTCCAGAATCATCGTCTTCATTCCCACAGCCAGTACACCCACTACAAGCTGTTGTACGATTCATCTCAACAATAGCAAATCCCTTAGAACAATTAACAATTTTACCAACTCTATTCATTCCTTTCCTCCATTAATTTGATGCCTAATTCCGCCATTTGAGCTTCAGAAGCGATTCCAGGTGCATCCGTTAATAAAGACGTTGCATTTTGAGTCTTTGGAAAAGCGATGACTTCTCGAATATTTTCTGAATCTGTTAAAATCATTGCTAAACGATCCAATCCATATGCAATGCCGCCATGAGGTGGCGCACCGTATTTAAATGCTTCTAATAAGAATCCAAATTTTTCTTTCGCCTCTTCCTCACTAAAACCTAATGCTTTAAACATTTTTTGTTGTAATTCTAATGTATTGATTCGTATACTGCCGCCACCAACCTCAAAGCCATTTAGAATAATATCATAAGCATTTGCTTTTGCTTTTTCTGGGTTCGTCTCTAACAAGTCAATATCTTCAACCTTTGGTGCTGTAAACGGATGATGTTTTGCAACATATCTTTCTTCTTCATCGTCATACTCGAAAACAGGAAAATCTGTAACCCATAATAAATCATACGTGCTGTCATCAATCATGTCTAAATCATCGGCAATGAAGCATCTTAAAGCGCCTAAAGAATCATAAACTATCTTTTTCTGATCTGCTACAAATAATAATAAGTCCCCTACTTCAGCTTCCATGGCTTCAACAATACCCTTGACTTCATCTTTCGATAAGAATTTTTCAATTGGTGAGTTAACGCCATCTTCTTTTATTTTAAACCATGCCAAACCTTTCGCACCATAATCAGCAACAAACTTTTCAAGCTTTTTAATATTATTTCTACTATAAGCATCCATTTGTCCTTTTATATTGATGCCTTGAACTATTCCACCTTTAGCAATTGTTCCACTAAAAACTTTAAATTCAGAGTCCTTAAGTACTTGAGTTAGATCCTTTAACTCATAACCAAATCTCGTATCAGGTTTATCAGATCCAAAGCGAGCCATTGCTTCTTCATAAGTAAATCTCTTAAACGGCACTTCAATGTCAACACCTTTTGTTTCTTTAAAAACTTTCTGCATCAATTTCTCGTTAATAGACATGACATCCTCTTGATCCACAAAAGACATTTCAATATCTATTTGAGTAAATTCTGGCTGTCTATCTTTTCTTAAATCCTCATCTCGAAAACATTTAACAATTTGATAGTAACGATCAAAGCCTGAAACCATCAATAACTGCTTAAACAACTGTGGTGATTGTGGTAAGGCATAGAATTTACCTTTATTCACTCGACTGGGCACCAAATAATCTCGCGCCCCTTCTGGTGTAGGCTTTGTTAGCACTGGTGTTTCAACATCGACAAAACCATTTTCTTCCATAAAATCTCGAACACTTTTAGAAATCTTGTTTCTCATCATTAGTTTTTTGAACATTTTAGGTTTTCTCAAATCTAAATATCTATATTTTAATCTTAAACTTTCTTTAGCTGTATCCTCATCATTAATATGAATAGGTGGCACTTCTGACTTTGATAAAATTCGCAATTCCTTTGCAAATACTTCAATTTGACCCGTCGGCATTTCATCATTCACAGAATACCTTTTCTTTACAGTACCCTTCACTGCAATGACAAATTCTCCTCTTAAAGCAGATGCTTTTTCAAAGGCTTCTGAAGATATCTCTTCATCAAAAACGATTTGGCATAAGCCGGTTCGGTCTCTTAAATCTAAAAATTTAAGACCACCCAATTCTCTATTTTTTTGAACCCATCCCATGAGTATGACTTCTGCGTCAATATTTTCTTTTCTTAACACACCACACATATGGGTTCTTTTAAAACCATTAATCGTATCCATTCTATCGTCTCTCCTTAACTAAGCTAACAATTTTTTCTAAATTATCCATTTCAATCTCAACCTGATTTCCAGTTTTCATATTTTTTAATGAAAACAACTGATTTTTAATTTCATCAGGCCCTAAAATAATAGTATATTTTGAATCCAGAGAATCAGAATATCTAAATTGAGCTTTAAAAGAACGCTCTAAATGATCAATATCAACTGATACGCCTGAATTTCTTAATTTTGTAGCATATTTCATTGCTTCAAATTTTGTCTCTTTATCAAAGGTAATGATAAAAATATCAAGGGTTTCTTTTTCTTTAAAGATAAATTCTCTTGCTTCTAAGATCATTAAAAGTCGTTCAATACCTAACCCAAAACCAACACCAGGTGTTTCAGGACCATCCACTTGTTTTACAAGTCCATTGTATCGGCCGCCACCACAGACTGTGGCTTGGGCACCTAAATCAGTTGATATAAATTCAAAGGCAGTTTTTGTGTAATAATCCAAGCCACGTACAATTGTTGGATCTACAACAAAATCTACATTTACTGCTTCTAGACTAATTTTTAACTCTTCAAAGTGGACTTGACAATCATCACATAAATGATCAATCATCATTGGTGCGCCTTTTATCGTCTCTTGACATGTGTCATTTTTACAATCCAAAATTCTTAAGGGATTGGTCTCATAACGTTCGTTACATGTATCGCATAAATAATCAAGTTTTCGTACTAAAAATTTCTTTAATTTATTATGGTATTCACCCCGACAAGAAGGACACCCAACACTATTAATCTTTATCGCAAGATTATCAATGCCTAAGCGTTTAAAAAATTTATCCGCTAGAGAAATAATTTCAGCATCTGTCGTCGCAGACTCTGCAGAAAATGTTTCTATACCAAATTGATGAAATTGTCTAAGACGCCCAGCTTGTGGTCGTTCATGACGAAAACAAGGGGTAATATAAAACAACTTCGTTGGTTGCTTTTCAGCATACAATTTATTTTCTACAAAAGCGCGAACAATAGGCGCTGTGCCTTCAGGCTTAAGGGTTAATTTTTTATTACTTCCAAGTTTTCCCTCTTTATATTTTGATAATGCGTCATCACTTAACACATTATACATCTCTTTTTGTACAATATCTGTTGTATCGCCAACACCTCTTTTAAACAAGGATGTTTTTTCAAACATTGGTGTTCTAATTTCACCAAAATTATATTCTTTACAGATCTGTCTAAATTCCTTTTCAACAAATAACCATTTTTGTATTGTTTCAGGCAAAATATCATTTGTTCCTCTTGGTTTACGTATCATATTTCCTCCTTTTCAAAAAATAAAAAAATCCCCAGTCCATTAAGGACGAGAATGAACCCGCGTTGCCACCTTAGTTGGTATTATACCCACTCATTGATTTTATCTTTTATTAGGTGTCTTCACAATTAATTTATAACTAAGTTCTCACTACCCTTAGCTCACTGACTATAAATTCAAAATTGTTACTCTTCCTATAGATTATGTTCTTTTAATAAGTATAAAAGAAAAAGTAGATTTTGTCAAAAAAACCTTAAAAAATCTACTTATTGATCGTTACATTTTTTTTACTGCTGCCTCTAGGTCATGAATAAAGGCTTTAACATTTTCTTTTGTTGTCGCCCATGAGGTAACAAGTCTTAAACTCGACGTCTCCTTTGTTTCCTTTGACCAGACATAGAATTCATAGTTTTTTTCTAATGCACTAATGACAGCATTTGGTAATATTGGAAAAATTTGATTCGTAGTGGACTCTGTTAAAAAATCAAAGCCATGACTTTTGATGGCATCCGCCATAAGACCAGCCATTTCGTTGGCATGTTTCGCTAAATCAAAATACAGATTATCTTCAAAAAGTTCTAAAAATTGAATAGCTATGAGTCTGCCTTTTGCTAAAAGTCCTCCCCGTTGTTTAAGATGAAATCTGAAATTTTCTTTAAAATCATCATTCATTAGTACGATTGCTTCTCCTAGTAAGGCACCATTTTTTGTGCCGCCAATATAAAAAGCATCTACGTAAGATGATAAACTCTCTAATGTTAAATCACAATCTTTAACAGAAAGAGCAGAGCCTAATCTGGCCCCATCTAAATATAAGTATAAGTCATTTTCTTTGCAGAATTCACTTAGCTTTTCTAGTTCGTTTTTCGTATAATGGGTACCGATTTCTGTTGAATTTGAAATAAATACTAATTTAGGTTTGACCATATGTTCATCTTCGTGAGCAATTAATACAGGTTTTATTAATTCTGGTGTTAATTTCCCATTAAGGGTTTTGACTGTATTAATCTTGTGTCCTGTGGCTTCAATGGCGCCAGTTTCATGAACACATATATGTCCTGTTTCCGGTGCTATAACAGACTCGTGGGGTCTTAATATAGAGCCAAGAATCGTTAAATTTGCTTGGGTTCCCCCAGAAATAAAATGAACATCTGCCGCTGCATTATTTATTTTTTTCTTAATCAAGGCTCTGGCTTGATTTGAATACTGATCATTACCGTAGCCCTTATCTTGAACTAAGTTTGTTTCATTTAATTTTTCTAGTATTTTTGGATGGGCCCCTTCACTATAATCATTCTTAAAATATATCATTATTCACCACCTATTATTCTGTCTAAGGCATCAATCTTTCTATTTGCCATTTCATCTATTCGATCTAAATAATCTTCTAATCCCTTTGAATTCGGCACACGTTCAAATCGATCAGAACCAGCATAAGCTACCTTAGAAACGGCGCCTGCGCCAAAAGCTAAAATCGTATGTCGTTCTTCAATGATTTTAATGTTATAAAGAGAAGCCATACCAGGTAATGCAAAACCAATATTTTCTAAATTACCAATAATATTTTTTTGACGATACATATAGTAGGGTTCATAGTCCTCTGCAAGTGTTTCCTTTGTATAGTCCATTAAATCCTCTGTCATGTGTACATCATCAAAAGTATAACCTTTATTATTAAGTTTTGATCCTCTTTTTATAGCCAAACTATGAACAGTAATGTTTTCAGGCCTTAATTTTTTTATTTCTGCTAAGGTCTTTCTATATGTTTCATTTGTTTGTCCAGGTAAGCCTAATATTAAGTCCATGTTAATGCTTTTAAAACCAAATGATCTAATTAATTCATATTTTTCAAATATATCTTCCTTAACATGATCCCGATTGATTTTCTTAAGAATTTTATTGTCCAAGGTTTGAGGGTTAAGACAAATGCGATCCACATGAAAATCTTTCATTACTTTTAATTTTTCTTCCGTTATCGTCCGGGGTCTACCTGCCTCAAAAGTATATTCTTCTACATGACCCATATCAATGGTATTATCTAAGAAACTTAACAAATCATATATCTGCTCATCGGAAAGGATTGACGGTGTGCCACCACCAATATATATACTATCAATTACTAGATTTTTTTCTTTTATTTTTTTCATTACCTTTTTGATCTCATATTTTAAATTGTCTAAATATGGTTCTACTAAGTTTTCTTTCTTACTAAGTATATTTGATGGAAAAGAACAATAACTACAGCGGGTAACGCAAAAAGGTATACTTAAGTATAAAGATATACTTTTTGAGTTGATTGGATATATAAAGTCTCTTTCTTTTCTTGCGATTTGAGAGACAAGAGATATCTTTTTATCATGCATAAAATATTCTTCTCTAAATATTTCTTCTAAAGCTTTAAATGAATAGCCAGCATCTAAATACTTATGGGCAACTTTAACAGGCCTCATCCCCGTTAAAATCCCCCAGTCACTAGTAGAGTCATAAGACCTACTGAGAAGTTTGTATAAATTGTGCTTAACCATTCGTTTGTGATAATTTCTTATAAATAAATCAATATCGCTTTCATTTTTATGACGTGTTTTCTCAAAATCAATTAATTTACCCGCATCAAATAATTGACTTTCCACAACTAATTCGTTTTTTTCTACTTGAATCTCATTTTTTAGAAAATATCCTTTTTCTACCCTATTATTTACAAAATTTATATCATTAAAAAACACCAACAATAATTGCTGAATGTCATATTCAAAATCATGATTATTCAACTGTACATTAATCATATTTATCCTTTCTAAAAGAATGGATTTTTCTTTAATTCATTTTTAATGGATGTCCCTGGACCGTGTCCAGGATAGACCTTTGTCTCTTCAGGCAAAATCAACAATTTATTTTTGATTGATTCAATGATTTCACGACGATCACCACCGTATAAATCTGTTCGACCTATAGAATTTAAAAATAATGTATCTCCAGAAAACAAAGCATCCTTTACTAATACACACGAACTGCCTTTAGAATGACCAGGGGTGTGTATAAATTTTAGCTCCAAATTGCCAAGCATCAATGTGTCCCCATCTCTAAAGGTCTCATCGGCTTCCATTTCAATTTTTTCACCCATGCGATAGGTTAAATTCAGTTGATGATCTCTTAGCATTTCTGCATCTTCCTCATGAATATATAAAACAGAATTATAAGCCTCTTTAAGGGCTTTTACTGCTCCAATATGATCCCCGTGTCCATGGGTCAAAATTATATATTTTAAATCATACTTTTTTGTGTCAATTAAGTTCTTAATTTGCTCAAAGTCTCCTGCTGGGTCTATAATAAAAGCTGCCTTTGTTTCTTCATCCCCAACGAGATAACAATTTGTTTGAAAACTCCCAATAGCTAATTTAATTATTTTCATAAGTCACCTAAAATTCCTTTTTACTATCCACAAGTAATGTTACGGGTCCATCATTATTTATCTCTACAGACATATGCTGTTGAAAGGTCCCACTTTCAACAGATAAACTGTATTCATCTTCAATATACTTAATAAATTTATTGTATAATTCTAAGGCTTCCTTTGGTCTAGCTGCTTTAATAAAACTTGGTCGTCTACCTTTTCTACAATCCCCTTGTAAAGTGAACTGTGAAATAACAAGAACTTCTCCACCAGTATCTATAAGTGAAAGATTCATTTTTTCATCTTCATCTTCAAATATTCTTAAATTTATAATTTTATCAGCAAGATATTTAATGTCTTCAAAATCATCATCTGTACCAATGCCTAGTAAAACATTTAACCCAGCACCAATAGAACCAACAATTTTACCTTCGACACTAACAGAGGAACTGCCTACCCGTTGTACGACTGCTCTCATAATACCTCCCTAACTTGTCACGCGTTGCACATCAATTACGCCATCAATTTTTTTAAGCTGATCAATCAATCGGCCTAAATGTTTTTTGTTACTAATTTCTACAAGTAATTCAATCGTGGCAACACCACTTTTATCTTTTCTTGCATTTAAACCATTAATGAGAAAATCATCTGTATTAATAGAAGCCGTAATATTTGATAGTAAGCCTTTGCGATCATTTCCAATAACCTTTACACGGGCTTCATAAGAACTCTTTTTAGAATCATCCCATTCTACTTCTATAAACCGTTCTTTTGATTTTAGTAAATCTGAAAGATTCGGACAATCCACACGATGAACAGTAACGCCTCTTCCTTGGGTAACATAGCCAATGATTTCATCCCCTGGTAATGGATTACAACATTTTGCAAAACGTGTTAAGGCATTATCTAAACCTTTAACGGTGACCCCAACATTGCTTTGTTTTCTTTTTTTACTTTTTTGTAACCGATCTAGGTCAAATTTATTGTTTTTCTTATTCTCTTCATTTTTATACTCTTTAATTCTCGGAACCACTTGTCTCGAAAGTATGCCCCCATAGCCTAAGGCTTCATGTAGGTCTTCTAAGGTCTCTAAACTTAACCTTTTGAGTATAGGCTCAACCCATTTATCTTTTAAATCATCCTTCATAGATAAATGTGCTTTTTTCATTTCACTTTCTAAAATTGCTTTGCCTTTATCAACGTTTTCATCCCGTCGTTCTTTCTTAAACCATCGTCTAATGCGATTTTTAGCATGATTACTTTGTACTAAATTAATCCAATCTCGAGAGGGTCCAGAACCTTTCTTGGTAATGATTGAGACAATTTCTCCAGATGATAATTTATAGGATAAGGGAACAATTTTACCATTAACCTTTGCCCCAACACACTGGTGTCCAACTTCAGAATGGACTTTGTAAGCAAAATCAATAGGTGTTGACCCATTTGGTAATTCAAAAACATCCCCCTTTGGTGTATAAACAAAAACCTCATTAACATACAAATCAACTTTTATCGAATCCATAAATTGTTCTGGGTCCGAGGTCTCATTTTGATTTTCTAAAACTTCGCGAATCCAAGCCAATTTTTTATCAATATTTTTTTGTTTTTCTTTTTTCCCACCTTTATAAATCCAATGGGCTGCAATACCAAATTCTGCTATTCTATGCATTTCTTTCGTTCGAATTTGTATTTCTAAAGTGTCGCCATCCTTTGTAATAACTGTCGTGTGAAGTGATTGGTATAGATTTGATTTGGGCACAGCAATATAGTCTTTGAAACGCCCTGGTATTGGGTTCCAAATACTATGACAGACACCTAAAACGGAATAACACTCCCGTGTATCATTGACAATTACCCGAATAGCTGTTAAATCAAAAATTTCATCAAAATCTTTGTTATAATCTTCCATTTTTTTATAGATACTATAAAAATGCTTCGCCCGTCCACTAATCTCGTAGTCACTGTCAACTATTTCATCAACGTGTTCCTTTAATGACCTTATATTTTTCCTAATTGTTTCTTCCCTTTCCGATCTTTTAGCATTTATTTTATCAACTAAATCACGATATTCTTCTGGATATAAATAACTAAAAGAAGTATCTTCTAGTTCCCACTTGATTTGTGACATACCCAATCGATCGGCAATAGGTGCATAAATTTCTAAACATTCTAAAGCTTTTTCCTTTTTCTTAGTTGATGACATATACTCAAGGGTACGCATATTATGAAGTCGATCCGCTAACTTAATTAAAACAACTCTAATATCTTTAGCCATGGCAAGAAACATTTTTCTAAGATTTTCACCTTTTTGTTTTTTTTTAGATTCATAATGAATCGTACCTAATTTTGTTACTCCCTCGACTAAAAGACTGATCGTTGGAGAAAACATCTCACTAATTTGCTCCCGTGTATATTTAGTATCTTCAATGACATCATGTAAAATAGATGCAATGACAGTTTCTTCATCCATTTTCATTTCAGCCAAAATTAAAGAAACTTCAAGGGGATGTATAAAAAAATCTTCACCAGATTTTCTTTTCTGTCCACTATGGGCTTCTTTAGCAAAATAAAATACCTTTTCAAGATTTTCTACGTTATACTCATCATTTAACTCTATCATTTTATTTAAATATTTTTCAAAATCTATAGTAATCACCTTCTCATAAGTTAAGTACATACATTATACACATAATCACTAAAAAAAACAAACTACTTCTTTTTAATTAAAGAATAAACATCATAACCTTCTAATTTATCCCGGCCATTCAGAAACTCTAATTCAATTAAAAATACTAAACCAACAACTATGCCACCTAATTCTTCCACCATACTTACGACAGCCTCTACAGTACCGCCCGTAGCAAGTAAGTCATCAACTATTAGAATTCTCTCCCCTTTAGAAATGCTATCCTTGTGCATTTCTAAGGTATCTGTGCCATATTCTAAGGCATACGTATGTCTTAAAATTTCAGCCGGTAACTTCCCTGGTTTTCGTACAGGTATAAACCCTTTTTTAGTTGCATAAGCAAAAGGTGTGCCCATAATGAAACCTCTCGCTTCTGGCCCTACAATTTTAGCATATTGAATGCCCTTTGTTAAATCGATGCATGCATTGACTGCTTCATGAAAAATATCGCCTTCTTTTAATAAAGTCGTAATATCCATATATTCAATGCCTTCTTTTGGAAAATCCATTATGCTTCGTATATGTTTTTCAAATGTCATTTACATCACTTTCCTTTTCAATAGTTGCATTTTTTTAAATACATCATGTTCTTCAATTTCAATCTTATGACTAGGCTTTGGTAGTATTTTGATTTCAATTTTTTGATTACTCATTTTAAAATCAATAATTTTAATTTCTTTTAATATTTCTACACCCAACAAAATTTTAATCTTTGATAACCCTATAGGATTATTTTCTTTTCTAAGAAAAAGCACTTGATCCTTCAATATGTTTTTATAAACTAAAACCAATTCATTTTTATCAGGAATTTCCTTAAAAATATTTTTTAAATTATCTAATCTTTCTTCATTTAAAAATGCTATGAGTTTATCCGCTTTTTTTCTGATTGGAATATCGTAAAAAATAATTTGGTCATAGTGATTAATTTTAATATTTTTTAATATAGGATTAATTAATATATCTTTTTCTGTTGTTTCTTTAATTGTATTAAAATTAAAAGACCATTTTCTGTATTTTTCCTCATCTGTTGCATCTAATGAATTCATTGAGTTCACTAGTATCAGTGTTGTTTTATCAATATCATTAATGGGATCACAGGCGACTTCAATCTTGTCAAAACTAATATTTGTAAAATAACTCAAATTATTCTTGATACTTTTATAAAGTGTTTTAAAGTATTGGTCGTCAAAAGTATCATATTCTTTTTCTTTCTTTTCTTCTTTCACTTTTTTCTTATTAATATTTAAATCTTTTAACATTAACTGAGGTGTTACAAGTCCATTGTAGGCATTAATATCTAATGAAACCAACGCTTCAATTGATTGCTTCCTGTCTAATTGACTATCTAAATACCCCATACCAAAACCAATGGCATCGATATTAAAATCATCCTTTGAAAAGATAACTTTCAAATGAGAATTATCAGATCCTACAGTTCTATGATCGATAACATTTATATCTGAATACTTAAACAAAGGCTTTGAATTGCCCATACCAAAAGGTTTCAAGTGATCGATATGTTTAATGGTCTTTAAAGAGATATCGTCATTATATAAATCCCCTTCATACTTTAAAACAGGTACAAGTAATTCTTCATCCACATGATTAGTAATATAATTGTTCATTCCTTCTCGAAAACTAGAAACATTCTCTTCTGACATGGTTAACCCAGCAGCCATTTTATGACCGCCAAAACCAATTAAGTACTGCTTGTTGGCTTTTAGTGTTTCGTAGATATTAAATGCACCAACACTTCGTGCGGAGCCTTTGACAAAATCTTCTTCTTTTGTTAACACAATAGCCGGCTTTCCATACGTTTCTGTGATTCTAGAGGCCACTATTCCAATAACACCAGAATGCCAATTTTCACCATAAACAATAATGATTTTCTCTTTTTCCAAATCAATATTTTGTTCGATATACTTTTTTGATTTAATAAAAATGGCTTTCTCAATTAACTTTCGTTGTTCATTCAATCCATTTAAATTTTCTGCAATTTCTTTTACTTTTTCTTCATCGTCACTTGTCAGTAATTCAACACCTAATTCAGGTGTACCTAACCTTCCCGCAGCATTAATCTGTGGTGCTAAGCGAAAGCCGATAATGCCAGAAGAAATTTCTTTTCCTTCTAAATCTGACGTTTTAATTAAAGCTTTTAACCCTATATTAATCGTTTTATTTAATTGTTCAATACCAATTTTAGTAATCACTCTGTTTTCATTGTTTAGCGGTACTATATCCGCAACTGTTCCAAAAGCTGCAATGTCCATATAATCTTTATAGATAGATTTAAAATTATCCCCAGATAACCCTTGTACCAGCTTCAATGCAATGCCACAACCTGCTAACATCTCAAAGGGATAGGGGTCCTCTAAAACCTTTGGATTCAAAATACCTAAAGCCTCTGGTAGTTTATTGCCGCACTTATGATGATCTGTGATAATAATATCCATATTCAGTTCATTAGAATACTCTACTAAATCATTTCCTGTAATACCACAATCCACGGTAATGATTAAATTACCTTGGCTATTAAATATTTTATCAATCCCCTCTTTACTAATACCGTAGCCCTCTTTTTGTCTATTGGGAATATAGTACTGAACAGGATAATTAATAGACTTAAAGTAATTTACTAAAATTGATATTGATGTTATACCATCCACATCATAATCCCCATAAATCCAAATACTTTCATTATTATCCATGGCACTATTGATTCTTTTCACTATTTTACGCATGTCTTTGAATAAAAATGGATCTATTAGATGATCAATTGTTGGTTCTAAAAAATCATTGATTTCACTTTCAGTTTCATAACCACGACTGACAAGAATTCTAGATGTTAAAAAAGGAATGTTTAATTCTTTTGATAATTTTTGACTGATTGATAAATCGGAATTAAGTTTATTCGTCCATTTTCTTTTTAACATCTCTTCCCCTACTCTTCCTTTAATTCATTTTTATTATAATTATCTTCCTTTTGATTAAAGTTATCTTCATTTTTATTAAGATTTTTTTCGAGTTTTTCATCTTTCTCCTCAAGTTTTTTATCTTTCTCAGCAATTACGTCATTCAAATTCTTTATTTCTTTTTTCAAGATCAATTTTTCTTTTTTTTCAGCCTTTAGTGCCCTTGAATGTCTAAAACCTTTTAACATATTTAATAAATACATAATTGCAGCACCAACAACTGCCGATATTAGTATTATAATTGCTAATGACATCTCCAGTTGAACAAACAATAAATTAACGTCTACCACTTTGGAATTAAGACCTGCAAATACTGCAATAAATATAGCAAAAATCATTGATAAAATAACTGTCAATTGCATAAAATCACTCCTTTTAATTTATAATTGTAATATCTTCATTATATGTTAATTAACCTTAAAAATCAAAAAAAGCTGAGACATTTCTATCTCAACTTTTTAATTACTATATTTCTATAAGCACTAACTTCTATTTGTTTTAAGAATCGCCCATACAGGTGAAGCAATAAAAATTGATGAATAGGTACCTGCTAGAACACCAGCCAATAGCGGCGTAGCAAATTCTCTTACTGCTGCCGTGCCATAAATAAACAAACTACCGATAACAATTAAAGTTGTTAAAGATGTAAAAATTGATCTTAAGATTGTTTGATCCACACTAATGGAAGCAATCTCAAAATTGTCTTTTCTTTTCAAACGTTTTACATTTTCTCTTATTCTATCAAATACAACGATTGTATCATTTATTGAATAACCGACAATTGTCAAAACCGCAGCGATAAAAGATGAATTGATTGGTATATTGAAAATCGCATAGACAGCTAATAGAATTAAAACATCATGAATTAAAGCAATGATTGCTGATAATCCAAAAAGGACTTCAAATCTAAAAGTTATATAAGCAAGCATACCTACTGCAGCCAATAACATAGCAATAAGTGCTTTTTCTTGAATTTCATCACCAACAGATGGACTAAATTGACTCGCGCCTAAAAATACGCCATCAAATTTTTCTGCCATCTTGTCACTAATATCTCGTCTCATGTCATTAGACAAAGATTTTTTTGTTCTAATAATGATTTCCTTGTTGCCATCACTGGCATGTATAATCTCTTCATTTAAATCAAAAGACTCTAATTCTGATCTTACTTCTTTCAATGGTACTTCTTCACCAAGATCAAATTGTATCATTGTACCACCTGTAAAATCTATTCCTAGATTCAAACCATTCACTAAAGCAAATACCAAACCAAGGACAATTACTAATAGCGATATAATAAACCATTTCTTATAATTATGTGCAATATTCATTTTAATCCTCCTTACCCTCGATATAAATTCTTCTTATGGAAAACATCAATTGATAATCCATTAATTAACATAGCTTTTGTTATAACAATTGCAGTAAACATACTTACGACAATACCAATCATTAATGTTACGGCAAAACCTTTAATTGGTCCTTGACCAAAGTTAAATAGTACAATACCGGCTATTAATGTTGTAATGTTTGCATCCACTATTGTACTCATGGCACGTGAAAAAGCAAAATTCAATGAAGAACGCACTGTCTTTCCATTTCTAAGTTCTTCTTTTAAGCGTTCAAATATTATTACATTGGCATCAACTGCCATACCAATAGATAAGATTAAACCAGCAATACCTGGTAATGTTAATGTCGCACCAAATGCTGACATTATTACGAGTATTAATGATGCATAAAATAAAAGAGAAATACTTGCCATTAAACCAGGCAGTTTATAATAACCGATTAAAAATATTACGATAAGGGTTAAGCCTACTTTAGCACCAGAAACACTTTTATTCATTGCATCTAATCCTAATGTGGGTCCAATAATATCTGTTTGAATTTCTTTCATTTCAACTGGTAGTGCACCCCCACGAATAAGTGATGATAAATTTGAAGCGTCTTCTAAAGTAAAGTTTCCTGATATAATTGCATTCCCATCTGGAATACCACTACTCGCCCGGGGTGCAGAAATCACTTCACCATCTAAAACGATGGCTATTTGTCCGCCAATTTTAGTTGCTTCAAAGAAAGCCTCTGTTCCTGAACTGTTAAGTTCTAAACCAACAGCAGGTTTACCGTACTCATCTTGTGTAACAGTAGAATCTTTTACGTCGTTACCTGTCAATACTTCTACATACTCAAAATCTTCTTTCATCATACCTGCTAAAACAAAATTCTCATCTGTGGAGCGTAAAAATTCTAATTGAGCGGTCTGACCAATAATATCTAAAGCTTCTTGAGTATCCTTAACACCAGGTAATTCAATTCGAATGCGATCGTCCCCTTGAATTGTTATATTGGGTTCAGTCAAACCAAAGGCGTCAATTCTTTTACTCATGACTGTTTTCGCCTGATTCATCGTTCTTAATAAATCTGTACCTGTTTCGTCTGTTTGGGCTTCATAAACTACTGCGACGCCCCCTTTGATGTCTAATCCAAGTTTTACTGAATCTGATATAGATTCAATTGTATAATTTCCTAAACTCAAACCATTAAATGTAACAAAAGCTGTTACAGCAATGGCTAGAATTAATAGAAAAAATACTACTCTATTATTCTTCCGTTTCATTTCCATCTCCTCCTACTATATAATCTTCTGCTAGTTCTTTATAATGAATCGATGCTTCATATATCTTATGAACTTCTTCTTCAGTTAACGCTCTAATCACTTTACCTGGACTACCAAAAACCATTGAATTGCTAGGAATCTCTTTACCCGGTGGTATTAACGTGCCGGCACCTACAATTACATTCTCATGGATGATTACATTTGGTAAAATAATTGAACCCATACCGATTAATACATTGTTCTTTATCGTACACGAGTGTAAAATAGCTGAATGTCCAACAGTTACGTGGTTGCCAATAACACTTGGTAAATTTGTGTCTGCGTGAATAACTGCTAGATCTTGAATATTAGTATATGTACCAATTCGTATAGAATCAACATCACCTCTTAATACAGCATTATACCAAACACTAGAATTTTTTTCTAGTGTTATATCACCAATAATATCAGCTGAATCAGCGATAAATACGGAATCATGAATTTTAGGTTGCTTATCTTTATAATTTTTAATCATTCATTGCCTCCAATGCTAATCTGCCTTTAATATATATCCCATTTTCAATTCTTTTCTTTTGCATTTTGCACTCAAGGGTATAAGGCTTATTGATATCACCATTCATATTATAAGCATTTGCATGACACCCGCCACTACAATAGTATTTTGCCCAACAGTCAGAACACCCTTCCTTTGTTAAAATTGTTGAGAGTTCAAAAGGTTCTATTACTGACGGCTTCGTAATACCATCAAAAACATTGCCCATGACAAAGGCATCTTTTTCGACAAATTGATGACAAGGATAAATATCACCACTTGGTGTCACTGCAATATATTCAAGTCCTGCACCACACCCTCTTACTTTTTTTAAGAAACAAGGACTATTGTCCATATCTATGTTAAAATGAAAAAAATCAAATGAATTTTCACTATCCTTTAATTTTCTATCAATATACTCTTCTGCAATGAGATCATACTCATAAAATATTTTTTCTAAATCTTCTTCACCCAAAGCGTAATCATTCGAAGGGTCAGTAACGACTGGCTCAATAGATAAACTTTGGTAACCAATATCTGCTAAATGAAAAATATCCTTTGAAAAATCTAAATTGAATTTAGTAAAAGTACCTCTTACATAATAAAGTCCTTCTCTTGATTCAATTAATTCATCATATTTTGGGGTAATTTTATTATAGGTGCCACTCCCATCACTAAAAACTCTTAAGGCGTCATTGACCTCTTGTCTTCCATCAATACTTAATACAACATTATCCATATGCTCATTTAAAAATTCGTTTATTTCCTTATTAAGCAACAAACCATTTGTCGTCATTGTAAATCTGAAATTCTTATTGAATTTTTTTTCAATACTTCGGCCATAATAGACAAGTTCTTTAACAACTTCAAAATTCAATAAGGGCTCTCCACCAAAAAAATCAACTTCTAAATTATAATGATTCCCAGAATTTTCTGCTAAATACAATAAAGCTTTCTTTCCAACGCCTAATGACATGATTGAGCGTTTCCGTTGAAAATCTCCTTGTGATGCAAAACAATACTTACATCTGATATTGCAATCATGAGCTACATGTAAACACATTGCCTTAATAACCGGTTCATTGTATATATTAAAGGAATCATTCGAATAACCCTTCGTAAATAATTTCTCTTCTTTTATTAAGAGATCAATTTCACTTGCTGCACCTTCTAAGACTTTTTCTGAGTACATCTCTTTTAAATCATAAATACCTTTTTCTTTTTCAGTTGGATAAAAATCTAGTAAATCATAAACAACATTATCAACAATATGTATTGAATCACTGTTAACATCTAATACTATATTTAAACCATTTTTTTTATACTTATGAACCATAATGTTCCTTTCTAATTAACGTTAAAAAAAGCAGCATAGGCTGCTCATTAATTCTGCTCACATCCTTGGTTGCCAACAGTACAAGATGTTTTACAAGCTGATTGACATGATGTTTGACATTCGCCACATCCACTTGTAGAGCTTATTTTATGATTAGATCCAACTTTAATAGTTTTCACGTATTTCACAATAAATCATCCTCCTTATAAATACCACTTTATTATAACATATTTACATATTTGAAGAAAGAATTTTTATTTTTCTAACAATTGTCTAATAGCCCATCTCTTAACAATTAATTTACTCTCATTAGGCTTCGTTTCGATGACTAAATTATCGCCTTCAACATTAACAACTTTAGCTATAATTCCACCAATCGTAATGATACTATCGCCTTTTTTAATGTTACTTCTCATTTCTTCAATTTCTTTTTTTTGTTTGTTCTGTGGTCTTATAAAGAAAAAATAGAACATTCCTATTATACCACCATAGATCGCAAAAGTTACAATTCCTTGCATATAATCCTCCTTAATTTAATTATTGTCATTTAACATTATACATTTATTTATTCAATATATCCATACTTTTTATAAAATTCTTCTTTATAATCAAGTAATCGGTCTTCTTTTATTGCTTCCCGTATATTTTCAGTTAATCTTAATAGAAAATTCAAGTTATGAATTGTAACCAATCTAAAGGCTAAAATCTCATTTTCCTTCACTAAGTGTCTAATATATGCTCGGGAGTAATGCTTACAAGCATAGCAGTCACATGACTCATCTATTGGTCTAAAATCTTCTTTGAATTGAGCATTTTTAAGATTCTTTCGGCCAGTACTTGTCATAGCCGTACCATTTCTAGCAATTCTAGTGGGATAAACACAATCAAACATATCAATTCCATTAATCGCTGCTTGAAAAATATAATCTGGTGTACCAATACCCATGAGGTATCTTGGTTTATCCTTTGGTAACATAGGTGCTGTATATTCTAAAACTTCAATCATAAGATCTTTTGGTTCGCCAACACTTAAGCCACCAATGGCATATCCGGGGAAATCTAATGCAATTAACTCTTTAGCACTTTGTTCTCTTAAATCTCTAAACATGCCCCCTTGAACAATACCAAACAAACCTTGAGTATCAGGATTTTTATGGACTTCTTTACATCTTTTGGCCCATCGTGTTGTCCTCTCTAATGATTTTCTAACGTATTCTTTCTCCGCCGGATACGGTGGACATTCATCAAAGGCCATGATTATATCTGATCCTAATGCATTTTGTACTTCAATAGATTTCTCAGGTGTGAAAAAATGCTTTGATCCATCAATAAAAGATTTAAATTCTACACCTTCTTCACTAATATCTCTTAAATCAGCTAAAGAAAAAACTTGAAAACCACCACTATCAGTTAGTATTGGTCCATCCCAATGCATAAATTTATGTAAACCGCCAGCCTTTTCAATTATTTCATGTCCAGGTCTTAAATAAAGGTGCAACGTATTACTTAAAATTATTTGCGTTTCAATTTCTTTTAATTCCTCTGGTGTCATTGTCTTTACTGTCGCCTTCGTTCCAACAGGCATAAAAATAGGCGTTTCAATGTCTCCATGAGGGGTATGCAAAATACCAAGTCTTGCACCACTTTGTTTACACTCTTTTATTAATTCATAACTTATTGCCATTTCTTCCTCCATATCATTTTATTAACATTGCATCGCCAAAAGAAAAGAATCGGTACTCTAATGCTACGGCTTTTCTATAGGCTTTTAATACATCTTTTCTAGTTGAAAGTGCACTAACCAACATAATTAATGTTGACTCTGGCAAATGAAAATTTGTTATTAAACCGTCAATTACATTTAACTCTTTTCCAGGATAAATAAAAATATCCGTTTCACCTTGATCTGCAATTATTTTACCATTTTTATGATAAACTGACTCTAATGTTCTTGTAGATGTCGTGCCAACAGCAAAAACTTTATTGCCCTTTGCTTTCGTTTGATTAATTAAATCTGCCGTTTTTTGATCTAATACATAATATTCAGAATGCATCTTATGATCTAAAATGTTGTCAGCCTCAACAGGGCGAAAAGTGCCTAAACCAACATGCAATGTCACATAACCAATATTAATACCTTTAGCCTCTAAAGATTTAATATATTCCTTAGTAAAATGTAAACCCGCTGTTGGTGCAGCTGCTGATCCATCTGTTTTAGAATAAACCGTTTGATAACGTTCTTGATCCTCTAATACTTCTGTTATGTAGGGTGGTAATGGCATGGTACCAATTTTTTCTAATACATTCAAAAACACGCCTTCATAATTAAAAAACTTAATCATACGAATGCCTTGTTCACCATAACCAATGATTTCGCCTCTAAGTAAACCTTCTCCAAAAGTAAATTTTGCTCCGATTTTTGCCCGACGACCGGGTTTCACAAGGGTTTCCCAAGTGTCTTTTTCAGTTTCTTCAAGGAGTAAAAACTCTACATTTGCACCAGTATCTTTAATCCCATATATTCTTGCCGGAATAACTCTACTATTATTTAAAATTAAAGTATCCCCTTCTTTCAAATAATTTCCTAAATTCTTAAATTTATCATCTGTTGTTTCTCCAGTTTCTTTATCTAACACCATCATCCGTGATGCTGTACGATCTTCCAGGGGTACTTGTGCTATTAATTCATCTGGTAGATCAAAATAAAAATCTTTTTTGTTCATTAATTTTAGGACAAGGAAACACCTATCTCTTTAGGGTAGGTGAGGAATTGTTTGCCTTGTCTACTCCTTTCTATATTTTGAGTTATAAAGCTTCCTCTAGCTTTAACTAATTCTAACTCTTTTGATTTAGCACTATTATGTACTTTTGTATAATCTATTGTTTTTAAG
>Ga0209414_1000376_pt1 | contig 21283 bp, 30 predicted proteins | sample LakVidmifraction_4_FD_181154 | JGI IMG/M metagenome (GOLD analysis project Ga0209414, IMG submission 181154) | Hypersaline microbial communities from Lake Vida, Antarctica - Brine Hole Two &gt;0.2 micron (SPAdes) (version 2) | ecosystem: Environmental > Aquatic > Non-marine Saline and Alkaline >...
TATGCCGAATTTGTGGGGGTGACTTTGCCAAGCAAAAAACTGAACAGGCGATATTGTGATAATATAATAATATGAAAGGCATTACTCTTACGTTCGTGAAGCAAGTACCCGGCGCACCGGATGCTATGGGTAACATGGTGAATACGGTCACTAATATTGATGTAGCCGATTGCCTAATAGCTCCAATTACCGAACCGGTCTCTGCTCGGGAACAGCAAGCGGTAGAGCAGAGCAAAGACCAGATCCGTATCCATATACCAAAGACTTATGACGGTGACATTAGTGACTCAGACGTAACCTGGGGCGGTAAAGTGTTTCACCTTGACAGCGATGGTGTTCCTTTTATGGCAGGCAACACGCCCGGGCGTTGGAATCGCTATATTCGTGCAGAGGTTATAAATGGCTAATATTGAAGTTCTAGTAATTGACTGGCTTAAGACTTTTGTCGCAGTTCCTGTCAGTAGCGAAAAGGCAAGCACCCCGCCGGTGAGTTTTGTGCTGGTAGATCGGACTGGCGGAGCACGCGAGGCTATGGTACTCGACCGAGCAGAGATACTAATCGAGGTATATAACAAAAATAGCCGCTTAGAGGCTAGCAATCTGGCTGGAATAATTGGTGACAAGATTATAGAGCTAGAGGGTGTCGACCAGAACATTACTCACGCCGAAGTGAACTCGATTATATCCCTAGACGACTTAATCGGTGGCTATCGCCGCTATCAGATTTATTGTGATGTATACCACCGACGCTAAAGCTGTATAGTTATTTTATTCAAAATATTTGTTGTAATTAATGGGATTATGTTATATTAAGAATAGTCAGAAAAAACGGGTTACGCCCCGGAAAGGAAAGCGGAGATGACTGAATACTTTACAAGAGATGGCGACGACTTTAAGGAAGTAGGGGACACTCTATTTACGCAAAGTGAAATTGATACCAATATCATTCCTAAGCGTCTCGAGCGCGAGCGCAGCAAATTTGCTGATTATGACTCAATCAAAGAGAAGGCTGGAAAGGTAGACACTATCACGTCGGAATACACAGACAAGCTAGCCGAGAAAGATGTTACTATTGGCGACCTCACTACACAAGTGCAGAGTGCGAACCTAGCAACAGATAAGGTTAAAATTGTCAGTGAATTTAAACTATCTGATGAGCTTGCAGAATTTGTTACCGGCAAAGATGTCGAAGAGATGCGCACGAGAGCTGAAAAGCTGTCGAAAGCGAACGGAAGCAAGGGCGCACCTATAGTTAAGGATGGTAAGCCTGCCGAAGACAACAAAGAATCTGGGAACAAGTCTATCGCTCGTAATCTATTTGGTCGCAATCAAGCTGACGCTTAATTCAAACCAAATAATTTATAGATAAGGAATTTAAAGCAATGGGTAATCCGCTTTACACAGACGCACTTGACTTAGCCGCACACCAGGGCGATGCATGGCGCAAAAACATCCGAGGTGGAGTCCTCTCTAAACTAGCTCCAACCGATCCACAAATCAAAGTTGGATCAACTGATCACTTTACATTTACAGGTACTCCAAAAGGAGAGCTCGTCGGTGAAGGTGCTGACAAGTCTAGCAATGACGGCACTCCTACAAAGAAAACCGGCAAGACTTACACGGTACAGGTTACTTACCGATTTAGTAACCAAGTCCTCTGGGAAGATGAAGACTACCAAACTGGCATCGTTGACAGCTTAGTCGAGAACATCGCCATTGCATTGAGCCGTTCACTCGACTTGATTGCTATTCATGGTATCAACCCGAAGACTGGAACTGTAGCCGCAAGTGTTACTCAATACTTCACTAAAGCCGGAAACAGTGTCGGTCGTGTTGTTGCAACATCTGACCCCAATGCAGACATCGAAGCGCAAGCTGAAGATCTACAGGCAGCTGGTCACGTTGGAACAGGTATCGCGTTCGATCCAATCTTTGCAGGTAAGCTAGCACGTACTCGCGACTTAAATGGAAACAAGCTCTATCCAGAACTTGGTCTTGGTTTCAACGTCGAAAACTTCCAGGGTGTTCCTGCCGCTTCTAGCGACACTGTATCTGGTCGTCAAGAACTCGGTGCTGGTAACGCCCGCGTTCAATCCCTAATGGGCGACTTCAATGCCTTCCAATGGGGCGTTGCGCGAAATGTACCGCTCGAGACGATCGAGTATGGTGACCCAGATGGTCTTGGTGACCTAAAGCGAACGAACGAAATAGCAATCCGCGCAGAGACTGTTCTCGGATTTGTTATCTTCGACGACACAGCTTTCAGTCTCATCGAGACACCAGTAACAAGCTAGGCGTAGCTTACTACACAAGAGCGCTCCACTTCGGTGGGGCGTTTCTGTTTGTTGTGATAAAATAAGAATATGAAAAAATTACAAGTGTATCTATACAACAATCGTTTTACTGGAGAAGTCTTACCACTTACGAAAGCCGATGGCAAGAAGCTATCCGAAGATTGGTCTCGCGTCAAGCCGGTTGTCAATGACCAGGGGAAGAAAGTCTTGCGCATAAGGATGAATGGCGGGACTATCGATATTGTAGAACAGGAGGTGAAAACAGATGTCAAGCTTGGATCAAAGTAAATATATCTCCGACCTCGTAGTACTCAAAACAAAAGAGTTCAAAGAGGTAAAGGAACTGTTGTTTGCTAGCGAGATCGTCAGCGCTGACTCTCTAGTAGTAAAAGATGCCAGGAGCATCTCCGAGATTACAAACGCCTTGACCGAAGCCCAGGCTTCTAGATTCATTGATGTTCTTATCGCTACCGATGAGCCGTCTCGCGGGCGTGCCTATTCAAATAAAAGGGTTGCCCAGGCTTCTAGCTTGGTAGAGGATATTAAAAAAACTATAAGCGGCTGGAACTTCTAATGGATTACGCTGCGCTCAACGAAACAATCATTAATAAAGTAATGGCAGCGCTTGCTATTATCAACAACCCCGAAATAGCACCAGACGTTCGACAGCTCAACCAGGAGATACTACTCCGCGAAGTTGGCGCAGCCGTATACGCTAAAATCTACAATATGAACGCTTTTGATTATGAGATTGAACACACCACCGGTCCAGGAATAGACGATCGTTACTTTGGACTGGCAAAGGTATCCGCCGCAAGCGTGTCCGTGGGCGTTCTAGGGCTTGGTTTATTGGTTCGTAACTATATGGACACAATGGCTAGCAAAGCCCAGCAGGATGCCACATACAACGCCAGGCAAAGCGGAAAGCGTACTCGTGTTATACGACGAATGGTTGGCGAGACATGCGGATGGTGCGAGTCGCTAGCTGGTACTTATGAGAACCCAGACAGTGAGGTCTTCAAGCGCCATCGCGCTTGCGACTGCACTATTACAACCGAGGGCTATAAATCTCGCAATGGTTTACTTAATAATTACTCTGAATAAGGTACATAGACTCAACTTTGTATTCTAAAGCCTATGTCGCAAAATATTGTTGAAATAAAATTATCGGGAAATATACCATCAAAGAAGAACTCGCGCATAAATCGTGGCGACGGCATGAGCTTTCCTAGCAGGGCATTTGAGAATTGGCAAGAAATAGCCCTCGCCAACGTTCACCTGCAAACGCGCGTGCGCTTTACTAACCCAGTATCACTCGAGGTAATAGTATACTTCTCGACCGATGCTCGCGCCGACCTAGACAACCGGGTGACTAGTATTCTAGATATGCTGGTAAAATCTATGGTTATACTTGACGATAAATGGCAGCAAGTACCAATGATCAGTATGCAGGCTGAGTACCGACCTAAGCGCCCCGGCGCTTTTATACGCCTAACCGAACTCCCGTCTGATATACTAGGAGAAGAACTAGAGGCGACACGCGCGAAGCGTCGACCTAAAAAGTTGGCATAAGCGCTGTATGTTACAATCATAATATCTGGTATAATATAAACCATAACAACTACGCTTACGGAGCGGCAATACCGGCTAAAAGAGGACAGCAATGCAACCACAGCCGGTAATCGACCCACGCACAATAGTAGCTCAATCAATAGCCGCCCAGCTATTAGCTAGTCTTGCCGTATACGAACCACAGGTTGCTAATAAATACGCCTATTACGACGCTGACCACGACACACGTGACTTCGGTATCTCTACGCCGCGTGCAATGATACACCACCGTCCAGGCATTGGCTGGGCAAGTCGCGCCGTCAATACCTTATCTGATCGTGTTGTATTCGACGGTTTCGCCAAAGACACTTTCGGAGTTAATGACTATTTCACCCAGATAAATGCCACCAGCATCATTAGCCAGGGTAAGCACGACACTGCTATTGCCGGGTGTGCATTTATTGCAGTATCTAATAACTCGGCGGACGACCCAGCGCACCCGAAGAGCCTTGTGCCTTTTACTGCCGACGAGGCTACCGGAGTCATAGATCAGACAACTGGCTTGCTTCGCACCGGTCTAGCTATTACGCGCTGGGACAAGACAGGTCTAAGACCTAGGATGCCAAGCTCTAAATTGCGCTTTGCTCCTGCTGACTTCATCGTTTTCACCACATCTTTTACTGCTTACTATGAGAATAAAGAGCTGGTTCAGATTATAGACAACCCAACCGGGCGATGTTTGCTTCTGCCTCTTACTCACCGAGCTAGCGCAAAACAGCCACTTGGTAAATCTCGCTTGACAAAAACAGCCCGTCGGGTCATACAGGAAGTCGGTCGCCAAAAGCGCCGTGAGGAAATTGCTGAGGAATTCTACAGCCTGCCACAGCGCTATATTACTGGTCTAGCTGAGGGCGCTAAAAAAGACCCTAAGCTAGACAGCTCTATTGGTCTCGTGTGGGCAATCCCTAAGGACGAGGATGGAAACGCACCGACTGTTGGTCAACTCCAGCAAATGAGCATTGATGGCTTTATTGGTGCAAAAAAGGATAAAGCCCGCGACTTCTGTGCGGAGACCGCCCTTACGCTTCGCAACCTCGGCTACGAAACTGGCAACCCTACCAGCGCCGAAAGCCTAAGCGCCATGTCTGACGACTTGCTACTCGAAGCTTCAAGCTGGCAGGACGAACTTGGCGTTCAGATTAAGAACATAGCTATTACTCTACGAATGAGCATCGACGGTATCAGCGAAGTGCCAGACGCCATGAACGAGCTAGTGCCAGCCTGGAAGCCTATATTCCAAGTAAACGTTGGCGCTGCCGGTGACGCGGTATACAAACTGCAACAGGCGATGCCTGAGCTAGTTGGCACAATCGCAGGTTACCGAATGCTCGGCGTAAGTATTCGCGAGGCTGAGGAACTAGCTGCTCGGCGTATCGCACTGCAGGGGTCTGGCTTTATGAATAATGGAGGAGGTCAGTAATGGCTGGCATAACAACACCAGTGGTATCTCCTAACGCTTATGCGAACGATGCCGATCTAACTCTATTCTGGCAAGCACCGCCCGACCAGACGCGCGCTAATTACCTCCTGAAGCTCGCTAGCAACCGCCTAAGGCTAATTGGCGAGGGAGTTGGCGTTGATATTGATGCGCGCGCCAACGCCAGCCCTGCGTACTTTGATACACTCCAATGGGTGGTAATGGAGTCTGTTAAGCGTGCATTACAAGCGCCACTAGACCAGCAGCCTGCCGAGAGCTTCCAGCAAACAGCCGGTCCGTATTCGGAGAATATAAAATACACCAACCCGACTGGGGATCTATGGTTCAAGAAATCAGAACTTTCGGCTATAGACTTAAACGGTAGCACAGCGCTTTACAGCATAAGTACTTCGCGAACCGACATATACGGATCTTAATTGTATGGATTACCTGGCAGTAATGCAAGAACCAGCTACAGCGGCAGTCAGTTACTATTTCACACAGGGCGTTCTCGGTGTCACTGTCGTGGTCTTGGCATTAGTAATACGCTTTCTCTTTAGTTACTACACAAAAAAGGTAGATGGAAAAGACGGAGAAATTAAGATATTAAACGCCGCAGTGCTAGATGAGAGCAGGCGACATACCTCAGACTATAAAGACATGGCGGTCAACGACCAACTTGTTCTAGCTGGCAATTCACAGGCTAACCAACTACTGGCGGCAAAAATAGAAGCCGTCAAAGGCAGGGGTTAAAATATGAGTTTCTTTAAGAAAAAACACGAACAACCCGCTGTAGAGTTTGCGCCTCCGGCGACTAGTCGCGTTGAGGTAGAGCTACACAAGAACGCTAGTGAAAAGGCAGCGCTTAAGGCTACCGAGACTAATAATCACCTGAACGAACTGTTGATTGAAAACGGCTTCACGCTTAAAATATATATAGCAGCTGGTGGCAGACAACATAAAAGAGATGGGACAAAAAAATGATTGGTTTAATACCTTACATCCTAATATTGATGGTCATAAGCGCAGTCGTAATGACTTTTATAATTCGTGTACTACTTAAACAAGTGAGTCTATTCAAGTATAAGATCCACGACCAGCGCATACGCCATTTTAGAGTTATACTATTCCTAATATCACTCACTATTATAGTGATGGGACTTATTCCAATGGGGATAAATGTTCTTACACTTATATATCCCACTGGTCGCCCTGCAATAATCCCGCCGGTAAGCTTTATATATTCCATTGTTGTACACCTACAGGCGTTGTTCCTCGCCTACCTACTATGGCGTATATACCGCCTAGCGAATCAAGACTTTAATAATAAAGATGAATAGTGTTATACTCTAAATAAGCAGAGCGCTCCCTAGAGTAGTTGTGCCGACAACAGCAGGAGAATTACTATCATGAACGACTCTAGTAAAGTCTCATTCGGTAAACCAAAATCTACAGGAGCGCTTTTTGTCGCCCCTGCCGGTACTGTCCTCCCAACTAGTGCAAGCACATCTTTAAACGCATCGTTTAAAGGTCTAGGCTACATCAGTGAAGAGGGTCTGGTTAATAACACCGAGGTTGACGTAAACGACACATTTGCATGGGGCGGAGACAAAGTATTGTCTGGTCCGACTAATTATGCAGAAATGTTTACCTTCAATCTAATTGAGACAAACATCGAAGTGGCTAAGTTGTATTATGGTGAGGGAAATGTCACTGTAGTTGGAGATAACATTACAATCAAAGCGAACGGCAAACCGCTCCCTGAGATTGTATTCGTTGCTGAACTCGTTATGACTGGCGGACGCGTAAAGCGTATCGTTGTCGAACGAGGTCAAATCGTCGACCGCAGTGGTGAGATCACTTATGTAGATGGAGACCCGATCGCGTACCCAATTACGCTGAACGCCTACCCAGATACAGCAGGCGACACCCACACCGAGTACGTCGCGCTTATTGCTTCTTAAGCAATTGCAAGCTACCGCAAGAGCGCCCTCCGGGGCGCTCTTTGTTTGTGTTATAATCAAAGTATTAAGTAAGAATGGAGTATTAAAAAGCTATGGCTGATACCGAAGAAACAAAAGTTGAAAGCACGATCAAAGAAGTGACTGTCGCAGGGTACGTGTTCAAAGTAGACACCGACCTCCTGGACGACGTCGAGGCATTTGAATATATTGATCGTATCGAAAACAAGGGGCAGACTGCGGCTATTGCTCCATTGCTGACTTTCATGATAGGCAATAAAGGCTATGCAGACATGAAGGCACACTTCACAACCGTGGATTCCGAGGAACACAAAGCAATCAAAGACTACAAGCCTCGTTTCCGAATTCAAAAGCTACAGGACGTCTACGTCGCAATCATCGATAAATTCGACCCAAAAGGCTAGCGCTTCTCAAAATACGCCGAGAGCATTTTGACGAGCTAGAGGCGGACTTCCAGCAGTACTACAATATAGACATAGCGCAACTTTCCTCGGCAAAGGCGGCGCGGATGCTCTTTCAGCTACCGCGCGAGTGTCGGGTATTCACCGTACTACAACCTGCAGTCCAGTGGGGCTGGCATGAGATATTACTTAACCGTATATCGTTCTCGCTTGAGCTACTCGTATGGATGAAGACCAAAGATGCCCAGCGAAAGATACCACAGAACAAGCCTAAACAGTTTGTGCCGGAGTTCATGGCTAACCAGGTGGAGAAGTCGGAAATGAACAAGGGAGTAGAGGTCCACACTACCGACGAGCTCCAGTCTATACTTGACCGTCCGCGTGTATAAATAATGTATTCATTATTATATGCTTCCTACAGTAAACGGTTCGCCATCGTTTGTTGTTAAATAGAAAGCCGCCCAATCGGCGGTTTTCTTATATTTTACAACACTAATGTTCTATTTTTGTTCGCTCCCCTACTCACCTGAGACCCCTACTTTAAAAACACTCACCCCTATAAACTTGCAGAAAAAGCAAGAGTAGGGCGCGGAGTAGGGGACTCACCCTCGCGGGTGCGCTATACTAGAGGCATGAGTAAAGATGTAACATTTTCACTAGACCAAGCAGCCGCCTCAGTTATTCTCACGACTATGGTAGCACCAACTTTAAAAATGGCTGCAGAGGCTATGGCTAGCCGAGCGCGTTCTATGGCAGGCAGTATGACGAGCGATCCTCCAACCATAACAGTCAGCGAGTCTGTGGGCGTAAACGTGGGCGGACGCGGTCGCCGCGCTATAGCAACAATACGTTCTACTGGTAACGATGCGCACGCCAACTACATCGGCGCACAAGCGCTTTCAAAAGCGAAAGATGCAGGGCGCGTCTAATCTCCGTTTATGTTATAATTTGAATATAAAGAACACGCCAACGGTTGCGGTAAAACTGGCTTAAGCAAGGGATAACCAACCACATGGCAGATATCGGTTCAGCAACAGTTCGCGTCACCCCGAACATGACAGGCATACAAGGCAAAATTGCTGCTGGATTTAAGGGTGCTGCCGGTCCAGGTACTAAGGCACTCGGCGATGAGGTAAACTCGAACTCTAGCCCATTCCAGTCTGCTATTGGTAAGCTCGGCGGTTTCGCTAAAGCTGGCGGTATAGCTATCGCTGCAGGGTTCGCTGCGGGTGCTGCAGGGCTAGTCGCATTAACTACCAAATCACTAAAAGCCGGAGCAGAGCTTGAGCAACAGCTTGGTGGCTCTGAGGCGGTATTTGGTGAATACGCCAAGGGCATCCAAGATAAAGCTAGAGAGGCTTACTCACAAGCAGGTTTGTCTCAAAGTGAATACTTGCAGGGCGCAAATAAGATGGGCGCACTACTTCAGGGATCGGGTATTTCCATCCAGCAATCAATGGATATGAGCACTAAAGCAATCAAAAGAGCTTCCGATGTTGCATCTATTATGGGAGTTACTACCCAAGAGGCGCTTGACGCAGTAACTGGCGCTAGTAAAGGTAACTTTACGATGATGGACAATCTTGGTGTAAAGATGAATGAGACTTCATTGTCTGCTGCAGCATTAGCACAGGGCTTAAGCAAACCCTACTCAGAATTATCGGAGGGCGAAAAATTACTGGTAGCTCAAAAGGTGTTCATGGAGCAGACAACTTATGCAGCCGGGAATTATGCAAAAGAGAACGACACCCTTGCTGGTAGTATAAACACTACAAAAAAGGCGTTCGAGGACTTTATGGCAACAGGAAACGTTACTGGGTTTGTTGAAAGCCTAGTTAATACGATCAAGATTGCAGTACCGAAGATTATAGAACTTATGCCAAAGCTAGTCGATGGCATCGTCCAAATAGTCCAGGCTATCGTCCCGGCGCTATCTGCTGCGCTCCCTACACTCATCCCAGCACTAATTAGCGCTGTAGTAAGTTTGATACAGGCTATCGTTGCAGCAATGCCTATGATAGTCCAGGCACTACTCGCGGCGCTCCCTATGCTGATAAAGGGATTCATCCAGTTATTTATGGCTATCGTCGAGGCGCTCCCACAAATAATCACAATGATCGCTGAGGCATTGCCGGAAGTTATTAAATCTATAGTAGACGGTCTTACTAGCCCCGAGGCTCTGACTTCACTAATAATGGGCGCTATTGAGTTGTTCTTGGCAATCATAAAAGCAATCCCTATCATAATCATTGCACTCGTAGACGCCCTGCCGGTTATTATTGATAATATTATTAAGACCATCACTAGCACTAAGTTCATCAACATGATGATCGGCGCAACAATCGAGCTGTTCATGGCACTCGTGAAAGCTATCCCTACGGTCATAGGCAGCCTGCTTGGTGCGCTTGGTAAAATCATGACGACTATTGGTGAGGCTCTATCTCCTAGCAAGCTCGGTCAAATTGGTGGAGATATGATCAGAGGACTGTGGAACGGGATTAGAGACCTCGGCAGTTGGATCAAAAGTAAGATTGGAGGGTTCGGCGCTGACATCCTGAATAACGTCAAGAGCTTTTTCGGCATTAACTCGCCGTCGACTGTATTCGCGGACATCGGTATGAACCTCAATAAGGGGCTAGCGAAAGGGTTGGATGGCAGTGCAGGTCTAGTCACAAAGTCGATGAACAGCATGACCAACGATGCACTCTCTGCCGTCATAGACCCTATGCTTAGTCCTTCGCTGTCTATGGGTTCAATAGGTGGTTCTGCAAGCCCTCTGGCGGGCGCTAGTAGCGTCACACAGCAAGAGGTTAATATACAGCAAGTATCACTTGGCGATGCTGGTGCGGTCCAGGAGTTCTTTAAACAACTCAACCAGGATACAATAAACATCGGAATGGGCATGACGCCGATCCAGGGAGCAATATAAAATGAACGGCGATATAAGCTATAACAGCAACAACTTGCAAACCTTCAGTCCGACTACTAAGCTCGGAATTATTACAAACTCGATTGAACACACAGACATACCTAATAAATCGACAGAGCTTTATATAAAGGCGGACGCAAACGGTAGCGTTATACCGGTTATTAATTATTCGAGCAAGAAGGTGGCTATTGCTGGCACTATAAAGGGAAGCTCCCAAGCAGACCTCGACGCTCGCATAGATACATTCAAGGGGTACTTTAACGGCAAGGACAAAAACCTAGATATAGCCTACGTTGCTAGCCAACGGCGCTATATTGCTACCGTCAACGCGCTCTCGATATCTAGGCAACAAAAAGCCCTCTCGGCTACATTTGCTGTTGAGTTTATCTGTACCGAACCATTCGGTCAAGACACTTCAGCGACAATAATTGTCAATCAGACAGGCTATACTTCTGCACTCTATACCGCCTCCTTTACGCTACTAGGGTCAGCTCCATATCAGCTACCTGTGATCACTATCACTGTAAATTCACTGACAGGCGCGGGTGATTATATCAACATATCGAACGACAACAATGGTCAGCAAATATTGCTATATGGTCAAGGGATCACAGCTTCCGACGTCATTGTTATAGATTCCGCACAGAGAGAAGTGACCATAAACGATACACGGGTAGACTATGAAGGTACATTCCTAGAGGTAGAGCCTGGCGCTGCAGCCCTCACATACTCGGACGGTTTCACAACTAGGAATGTCGATATACTAGTCGAATACACTAAAAGGTACTTATAGGACAATAGGTTATGCAGCAAAACTTCCAAACAATCAAACTACCGACAACAGCTAGTCAGACAACTTTTACTGGTGGTGCTACATGGCTCAACCCGACAAATATACTGCTGAATGATGGAAATGATGCGACTATTGGGCTAGCAGGCTCTGGAACTGCCAGTCTATTCGGTACTGGCTTTGACTTTGACTTCCCTCCCGGAGCTGTCATTGATGGTATTGAGGTACTTATAGATAGTCCTTATCAAGCTGGTAACTGGTCAAATATAGACATATCCCTCGGACTTGTTGGTACAAACTCAAAGAATGCGATAACTGTTAATGGATCATATGGTGGTCCTAATGACCTGTGGGGATTAGCGGTCATTAATCCTGCAGACATATCGAGCATAAATCTTGAGCTTTTTGCACTAGGTACTGTCGATGACCAAATATATGTAAATTATATGCAAGTCTCTGTTTACTGGCACATAGACCTCTCCGTTGCTACTAAAGATGTCCCTACCCGGCTAGCCTATAAGGTATACTCGCGCGACGGTAATTATCTCGGCGAGTTACCAAACGTGACGAGTAGGTTCGGCTTTTCTCAAGACATGGACAGTGCCGGATCTTCGATCACAGTTACTTGCGCTAAATATGCTGTTAATGAGGTGTCTATCTCAAAGTTACTAACAGAGGCTGGGGAAACAATAACGACAGAGAGCGACCTCGACATATTAATCTCTTCGACAGATATCTCTATAGCCAAAGGTAACTCTATTGATGATGCTATATTCAAGAACTCCAACAGGGTTATGGTGTGGATGTATAATTATTGGTATCCGAATGGAAAGCTAATGTTTGCCGGACAGGTCAACAGACTATCATTTGAATATAGTGGTTCAAGCTCCGTCACCATGATCGTCTACAGCGACGGCATAGACTTGGACAACTATATAGCTCGCGGGTATCCATTCGGCTACACTACCGACGTAACGCAATCTGCACAGAACGGGTATTATATCGTCTCCTCGGATACCTATGGTCAATGGGAGCGTTATGGTCAGACATGGCTCACTGGTGCTTCCGTGTCGAACGTGGGCGCTATTATGCTCAAACTACTCGGTACAGCAACCGTGACAGTCAGCCTATACGACTCGCCCAATGGAAACTTACTCGCGAGCACTAGTCGATCAATAGCGACAGGCTCTCCGCTTGATATACAGTTTGAATTTGCACAATTAGTAAAGGTCTTAGGCTCAACCACCTACTTCTTTACAGTTTCGGTCCCACCAGGTCAGTCGGTAAGATTATATCGAAATAGTGCGAACGTCTATGCAAACGGAACTGTTTATTACGCAACATTTGCAGGCGGTAGCGGTGGAGGAAGTTATGCTACATATACCGGTGACGTATACTTCATCACAAAGTCTGGTGTCCCCACTACAACGACGACCTACTCTAGCAAAGACCCGGTAAGCGGAACAATGAGCGATATACTCACCGACTATAATAGTCGGGGCGGTCGCATCACGGCTCGCGACCTTGAGCCTACTGGGCTATCGCTCACTTATACATTTAGCTCTGCCACGATATTCGATGCGCTCAAAAAAGTAATAGAGCTTGCACCTTCTGGGTATTACTCGTATATAGACTTGGGAACATCTGAGATCGATATTAAAAACAGTTCTACTATTGCAGACTTCACAGTAGTGAAAGGCAGAGATATAAACAACCTAAATATGGCGCTCAGTATAGAAAACGTGAAAAACTACCTCTTGCTCTCCGGCGGAGAAACTGGTGGCACTAACCTTTTCAGATATTACCAAGACACCGAGAGCTCATACAACTATGGTGTGCGCCTAAGCTCAAAGTCAGACAACCGAGTGACCCTTGCTAATACCGCAGACGCAATTGGCAGCACCTTCATAGGCGAGAACGCACACGAGGTCCAGGAAACAACTCTCACACTGCTAAATACTTCCGTAGATATTACGAAATTCATCCCAGGTAAAACTATCGGCTTCAGGAGCTTCGGTAGTTTCATAGACGATATGGTCCTACAGGTTGTACGACGAAGCCTATCGCCCGACACAGTGACACTCACACTTGGTCGTCTCCCAGTAAGCACAACCGCAGAGATACAAAGGCTCAACAGAGAACTGACACTAGAGCAAACAATAAATAACCCGACTCAGCCGAGTTGATGATACAATAAAGATAAGGAATAAATATGCCAAAGATTAGCGCACTACCAGTAATTACATCCCCTGATTCAGCAGACGAGTTGCCGATTGTTGATACTAGCACCAGCTCAACTAAAAAGATGACTCTAACTAAATTAAAAGAATGGCTTCAATCACTAGTCGGGTGGGTTAATACAGATGCTATTGCAGATGGAGCAGTTACACCAGCAAAGCGTAGTGGTGGCTTCAAGATAGGGCTACTTACTGGTACTCAAATCTCAACAACAGGAAACAAGGCGATTACTGGAATCGGCTTTACACCAAAACTCGTAAGGTTTACTGCACTGCCGGGCTCGTCGTCCTCAAATGCAGCCTCTGGCACTGGTGCGATGACAACTTCAACGCAGTATACAACATCATTCTCACTTAATAACACTAACCAAAAGTCACGCCATAGCTCAAACTCTCAATGTATGTCTTACATGGATGCTACTTCGATAACACCAGTCATACTTGGTGCTTACGTGAGCATGGACGCTGACGGATTCACATATAACATCTCGACTGGTGTTCCCGGCGTAGATTTTGAATACGAAGCTTACGCATAATAATTATGACAAACACAAAAACATACGGAAAAAACAATTATGGACAATAAAGATAACAAGCCCCTAACAACCACAACAGTTCGAGACACGGGTCTTTAATATGGAAGACATTATCACAACTATAATCGCATTCTTCCTCGGCTCGATAGTGGCGATCTACTAGTAAAGTGGATGTGGCACTACCTAGGAAACAAAAGTGGAATAAAACCGAGTGGGCGCTAGCCCGCAAACGTGCAATAGCTAGCAAAGACCCGGTCTGCGCTATTTGCCACACAGAGATAGATTTAGATGCAGTCGCATTTAGTCCATTAGCCGTTGAGGTGGATCATATTGTACCGCGTTCGCGCGGAGGGGCGCTATACGAGCAAGAAAACCTACAGCTAACCCACAGCAGGTGCAACCGACGTAAGGGCGCAAAGATGGCTTCTGACTACGACGGGCTTTCTGTCGATAACCCAGTGCCTCTATCAAATGCCTGGTAGTTAAGCGTGTTATAATTGTTTTAGATATTAAAAAGGAGTTCTATATGTCATGGCGATTAGCAAATAGTTTAATAAAGCTAAGAGATCAAATTAACGAAGCTTATCCAAACCGAGCGAAAGCAAGCGACGGCACTATTGGAGACGCAGCACATGCCGCTAGCGTATCAGATCATAACCCAAACGCGGATGGCGTTGTATCCGCTATGGATATCACAAACAGCCCACAGACCGGCTTTAACGTTCACGCCCTAGCAGACCGGCTACGAGTAAACCGCCACCCAGACATCAAGTACATCATAAGCAACCGTCGCATTGCTGGTGCTTGGACTAACTGGGCTTGGACTCCTTACAGCGGCTCTAACCCACATACACTACATGCGCACTTCTCTGTCGGTCGCGGTAACGACGGCTATAGCACCCAACCTTATGACGATCCATCCCCTTGGTTCATTGGTGATACCCCTCAAGTAGCTAGACCGGGAAGTAAGTCGATTGACGAAATAGCCGACGAAGTCATAGCTGGCAAATGGGGCAACGGCATTGATCGTACAACTACACTAAGCAGTGCAGGCTACGATTCTAGTGCGGTCCAGAGTCGTGTGAACGAACTCCTCGGTGGAGGTGGCGCAGCTCCTAGGAAATCGAATACAGTAATCGCTAGAGAAGTACTAGCCGGTGCATGGGGCAATGGCTATGACCGTAGGAGCGCCCTCACAGCGGCAGGTTACGGCTATAACGTAATACAAGCTATCGTTAACCAAAAAGCCACTCCTGCGCAGCCTACGCGCGCCTCAAACGAAGATATAGCTCGCCAGGTCATCGCTGGGGCGTGGGGAAACAACCCAGAGCGTGCTAATGAGCTAAAAGCAGCTGGATACGATCCTAATGCGGTCCAGGCAGTAGTTAACACACAGCTCGGCACTGGCACTGTTAACTCAAGGAAGACAAATGACCAAGTGGCTAACGAGATCATTGCCGGTCAAGGTGGATGGGGCGTAAACCCACAACGCATGGCAAAACTCCAGGGCGCAGGCTATAACTACAGTGCTGTACAATCAATCGTAAATAAGAAGCTAGGTTTCTAAAATGGACATCATATTCACACTCGAACCGTCAATCGTAATTCAAATAGTGCTGGCAGTATTCCTGCCGGTCCTAGTCGGGCTTGTAACTACTCGCGTCGTGGCTAGCAGCGTAAAGGCATGGCTACTCGCCGGTCTTACGCTTGTTACCTCTGTCGTGACACAGCTAGGGGCTGCAGTTGCTGGTGGTATACCATTTGACATCGGTCTTGCATTACTAGCAGTAATCCCAGCGTTTACTATCTCGGTAGCCACCTATTACGGACTGTGGAAGCCCACCGGTATTGGTAAAGCTGCACAGGACGTAACAAAAACAACCCTCCTCAAATAAAAACACATAACCAAAAGGAGCGCCCTCGCAATTGGCGCTCCTTTTTATTGGTCAGTGTTTATTCAGTAATACAGTTACCTGACTACATAAACATGTGGCTCACCACTACGGTCTTCTCTTCTATTCTTGAATCGGAGAGTCACCGTACTTGCACTCGTTGCATATATTCAACGGCACTATGGCGAGTCAGCTGCTTATGTAGCAATGCAACTGTATCACTGAATAACTTTATTATACAGTTCCTTCGAGAGCATTCAAACTACGAGTGCCTTTTGCCGCCATGACAGCCTCATAGCTTCGACTACCCTTCTCTATATTGCAGTACGTGCATGATGGCTTAAGGTTGCTCTGTGTAAAGCGCAGGCTCGGGTCGCGGCTACGGCTCACAACGTGGTCTAGGGTGAGGTGATATATATCTATACGCACCGGACACCACTCGTGGATCTGCAAGTAGCACTCCCAGAACTCATCGTCAATCGTGGGATGGTTATTTTTAATCCATGTTGAACGGGTAATAAACCATTGCTTTGTTTGTTTACCTACCTTTTTTATGGGTTTATTTGAGCGCTTTATTTCGGTGCGCTTGAGCGCTTTCCTGGGGTTGGTATAACACTGGTACGAGAAGTGTCCCATTAGCCCACAGTGTTTACATGGCTTTTTCGGTGATCGGTCCACGAGCTTTTATACCTCCATTCGTTTAGTCTAATTGTAACACTTGCGGTTATGTTATAATTACGACATAAACCAGAACGCATACGGGAACTGCCCGGAGAAAAAGGAGAAGGCGATCATGGCAAAGTCAGAAATAGAGGTCACTACTAAAGACGAGGTGGTTAAGATCGAAGCGCTTATTGCGACCGATATCAACCCTCGTAAAATTAACCGCGAGGCATTTGACGCACTTAAAAAGTCATTAACTGACTTCCCGGATATGAAACAACTGCGCCCTATCGTAGTAGACGAAAAACTCGTTATACTCGGCGGACACCAGCGCATCTACGCGCTGAAAGACCTGGGCTATATTGACGTATTGGTCAAGCAGGTATTCGGTTTAACAGAAAAACAAAAGCGCGAATTCATCATTAAAGATAATACCGCATCTGGTGATTGGGACAGCGACATCCTAGCTAATAACTGGGAAATGGCAGAGCTAGAAGGCTGGGGACTGAACAAGTTTAACTTCGGTGACGTAGATGAAGAGCCCAACGACCCAGCATCGAAAGATGACAAGAGCAAGGTTCACACCTGCCCTAACTGTGACTTTGAATTTGAAGATTAGAATGGAGTTAAATCTTTTTGCTACTCCTTGTGCTTTATAGCCCCACTGAGTTATATTAGCCATATGAAATGTAAAAGATGCAAGGTTATGACTGTATTTACTAAGAAAAGTGGGCTTTGCGCCAGATGTTATAGCTATGACGCTGGTCGTGCAAAACACAAACAAAGGCAAAAAGCTCCGTATGGATCACAGAAAGGACACCCACTACTCAGGTGTTATAGAAAAATGCTTGACAGATGCTACTCGAAGAACTGCACTGCATTCCCGAACTATGGTCGGCGTGGTATTGCAGTATCGCCTAGATGGAGGGGTGTCAGTGGTTTCAATAACTTTATAAACGATATGGGTAACCGACCTGATGGTACTTCACTAGACAGAACAAACAACGAACTCGACTATTCAAAAGAAAATTGCAAGTGGTCTACCAAAAGTGAGCAAGCGCGTAATCGCAGAACTAACAGAGTAATAACGGTTGGTAAAAGAAGCCAATTATTAATCGATTGGGCTTTAGAGAGTGGCATAAAGCGTGAAACCATTATGATGCGATTAAAACTTGGTTGGTCTGCAGAAGATGCAGTTTCTGTCCCGCCCAAAAAGACGAGGAGGGTGTATTAAGATGGCTAGACACTATGGAGTGCCATATATGGGCAGTAAACAAAAACTTGTCGACAAAATAATACCTTTTATTCTAGAACGACATCCCGATACGACTGACCTGTATGACCTATTTGGTGGCGGCGGAAGTATTTCACTCTATGCAGTCCGCAAGTATCCAGATATACAGGTACACTATAACGAACTGAGCTGGGCTATAGGTGGCTTGATGCAACACCTGAAAGATGGTGGGAAGATACCATTCGACTTCGTTACGCGCGCAGAGTTCGAACGTGAATATAAAGGTAATGACTGGTACGCTGGCTTATTACAAAGTGCGTGGACTTTTGGCAATAATCAAAAAAGCTATTTGTATGGCATGCCAATACAGGACTTTAAACAGTCCCTCACGGAGCTGGTAATGACTGGTACGCTAAAAGATAACGACATTGAGTGGCTAGAAGAAACAGCCGACGATATTATTCAAAAAGAGTATAAAAAACGAACATCGACTAAAATATTTTTAAACCCTAAGCGCTACAATACGCCTTACCAGCGGAGGATAGTACTAGCCCGGCAGATACCACTCCTCGGGGCTTTACAACATATGAGCAGACTCGAGCGACTGGTCCAGATAGAAAAGATGCCAGGCATCCAACGCTTAAACATTACTGCAGGCACTGGCTACTCAGATATTGAAATAAAAGGCGACCGTCCCCTGCTATATTGTGATCCACCGTACGAAGGCACAGCAGAGTACCGAGAGGGCAGCTTTGACCATAAGGCATTTTATGACTGGGTCATGTCCAGAGAGTATCCGGTATATGTCAGCAGTTATAAAGTCAGCGACCCACGAATGAAAAGGGTGAAAGCAATAAACACCCGCTCGCTACTAGCTGCGGCGTATTCAGAAGCGCCCACTTATAACTATGAGAATATTTACTGGAACGGCGTTGAGTAGATGTCGGCGATTGAGCTTGGTAGCGAGATAGAAAATATAACCGCAAAGGTTCGCGGCATTGTTATTGCACGCATCGAATATCTAGACGGTTCAATAGCATACCTGGCTCAGCCAACTAGTGACACGAATGGTCAAGTAGTGCCAATCATAGAAGTGCAGGAAGCTTACGCTGTCCGTGTTGGCGACGGCGTCAGAGTAGATCCAAAGCCACCTCTTGGTTTCAGGGCTAGAAGGGAGAATTAATACGTGGATACCCCAAAGCAAGAGCAGACCGTCGACCCTATAGAAGCGGCGCACGAGGCTTGGTTCTTTAACCTCGAGCAAAAATACGCGGTGCAGCTAATGAAAGAATGGAACGAAAACAAGCTCGGCATAAAAATAAAGAAAAAGAAAAACTACGATGAGTGGCTCAACTATTTTAAGACAATGCCCGCAAGCCATATAAAGCTATTAGCCAGTACCGGGCAAGACATACTCTCTGCCGAGGCATTCGCTGCACTGCGCCGCTGGGCTGATATTATAACCAACCCGGGGCGTATAGATAAAATTCACCAGGCTGGGCTAGTGGGTAAGGGCAATAAGAAGAACTCCGTACTAGCCCTGGCACAAGCAAACGACCGCCTGGGCGTTCTGAGGGCTACACGCGACAAGGTAGCCGACAAGATAGACAAAGGCGCAGGAAACCGCGACACCGCCCTCCTGACAGCTCAGATCACCGAGATTATGATACAGATTGCCGACCAGGAGAAACGTCTTGGTCCTAAAGCCGACACTCCACTCGGAGCTTTATTTGCAGATATGCCAGACTCTATGAATAGAAAACGACCAACAAATAATGGAGGAGGTACTCGCAACACTAGCTTTCGGTCCAGGGTAACTATTGAAGACCTCGAAAGGGAGGGTGAGTAATGGCAAATCCTAAAATCAAACGCTACGGTGATCAAAAGCCCCGCATTGACGTATATGAGAACGGCGACATCTGGCTAGCCGATAAAACCATCCGCCTAGTAGAGAGTTATGGCATGAAACTACTACCCTGGCAAAAACGTGTCCTCTACCGCTGGATGGCACTCAACGATGATGGTACATGGACAAACCCGGACTGCGGTCTAGAAGTACCACGTCAGAACGGAAAAACCGAGCTATTCCTGGTCCGAATTATTGGAGGAATGGTATTTCTTGGTGAAGCGATTATTTATACGGCACAAAGCGATAATACCGTCGCGGCAATCAAAACCCGCCTGCAGCGTTTCTTCTATGATGCAAAAGAAGAGATCCGCAATATGCTAACTGAGGAATTCGACAAAGAACCTAAAAGCCTAGACTACATCGAACTTCGAAACCGAGGGCGCTGTGTATTCCGAACGCGTACCCGCACAAACGGTCTAGGTGCTACGAACGACGTCCTACTTATAGATGAGGCTCAAGAGGAAACCGACGCGCAAAACGAAGCATTGCTTCCAACTATCTCAGCTGGTAAGAATCAGAACCAACAAACTATTCGCGCCGGTACTCCACCAAGCGGTGGTGGATCTGGGACGGTCTTTGTTCGTAAGCGCCGGAATGTACTGGACGGAAAAGTAGCCGACGTCTGTTGGATTGAGTGGTCCGTAGAGAGCATTACCGACCCGAGTGATGTAGACGCCTGGTATAGAACAAACCCAAGCCTCGGCTATCACTTAATGCTGTCTGCAGTTAAAAAGGAAGCCGGAGAGATGGCAATAGACTCATTTAACAAAATGCGGCTTGGATGGATCGCCGGAGTAGAGAGCCAACGCGCTTTCAGCGACGACCAATGGCTACCGTTGGCGCTTAAGAAGGTCGTGTTGCCCGCTGAGCCAATACTTGTATACACAGTCAAGTTTTCGCCCGACGGTAGCGCTGTGAGCCTCTGCGTGGGCGTGCTGATGCCTAACGGCACTGTACACGTCGAGATAGTAGAGCGTAAGCCACGCAGTGCTGGAATGAGCTGGCTAACACGATGGCTACTCGAAAATAATCGATGGCGTCGAGCTAAGAAGATAATAATCGACGGTGCTTCTGGTACACAATTACTTGTGGAGGAACTGGTCCGGTCCGATCGTCGCCTTAGTAAAAAGATACTTACGCCGAACGTGAAAGAGGCTGGCGCAGCATACGCCGCTTTTAACGACGGTGTAGAGAACGCGCTAGTAACCCATTTTAACCAACCGGCGCTTAACGTATCAATGAAGACTGTCAAGCGCCGTGATATTGGTCGTGACGGTATGTTCGGATACGCTAGTATGAACCCCGACATTCAAAGCGACCCGGTAGAGGCGGCGGCATTCGCATATTACGGAGCGCTCCGATTCAGTAAAGAAAAGACCAGCTCTGGC
>Ga0209414_1000377_pt1 | contig 21230 bp, 34 predicted proteins | sample LakVidmifraction_4_FD_181154 | JGI IMG/M metagenome (GOLD analysis project Ga0209414, IMG submission 181154) | Hypersaline microbial communities from Lake Vida, Antarctica - Brine Hole Two &gt;0.2 micron (SPAdes) (version 2) | ecosystem: Environmental > Aquatic > Non-marine Saline and Alkaline >...
AGTTAGAAACTGAAAGTGTTGTAATAGGCCATACAGGTACGCACAATATTTTTGGTGAAAGATTTAAAACAACCAGAGATGAATCTGGACAACTAATTGCTTACAAAGCACAATAAATAAAATTATGAAAGAGGTAATATTAAACAATAAAAACTATTTATTAATAGAAATTCCTGATGATAGTAATACATCAGAAATAGATGAAAATTTTTTGTATGTATATAGTATCAACGGAAAATTGACATTTGCTTTACAAGCTAAAAGTTTCACCAACTGTAAACTAATAGGCAAAGTATCTGACATTCTAAAAGATGAAGAGATATGCAAAGGAATGGTAAATAAATTTTCTTTGTTGACACCTGTGCTATATGTAAATTACCTAAACAATTTTTACCTAGACAAACAATTTGACAAAGCAACAGATTCATTTAAATCTTGGTTGCAATCAATCAAATTAGATTTAACAAAACAATATTTATTAATACAACAACTTTAAAATTATGAAAAATATATTAACAAACGTACTATGTGCATTTCTTGGCTTTTTTACAATGTATTTAATGCTTTCATTTTATACATTAACTTTAAATATAAGTAATATGTTACCTGAACATAGGTATATAATATTATTTGCAGGTACTATAATAGCTATTGTATATGTAGGAATATATAATGACAATAAAATTAAAAAATTTTAATTATGAATAATATAATAACAAATCAAAATTTTTTGAGTGTAGACCAAAAAACAGCAAGAAACTCATACGATGAATATTTTAATGTTGATGAAATTGTAACTCACCAAGATGAAACAGTAGGAAAAGCGAACATACTTTCTTTTGAATTTGATGTGCTATCTAACGAAGTGTTAGTAAAAACAACAAAAGGTTCTGCATATTTAGATTATTTAGTAAAATATTAATTATGAACTCATACAAATTAAACGGAATGGCAGGACATTTAACAAGACGTGCTATTGTTGAAAAATTAAACATATCTTTTCTTGATATATATAAAACTATTAAGTCTATTGATTCTAGAACTGGAATTATAGAAACTAAGGATGATAAAAAATATGAACTAATATTAATTGAAAAACTTTAATTATGATAACAGCAGAAGAAATAGCATTACAAATAGAAGAAAGTGCTAGTTACGAACAATTACAAAATCCAATTATATTTGCATCGTTAGTGGCAATAAAATTTGCTAAACTTCATTGTATAGAACAAGCCAAAGTAATTAGTGAGAAGGTCGTCTTAAATATTGATGGTATAGCAGAAATTAATAATGGACAACAATATGTAGTAGATTCTGGACAGCATTATTCTGAAACAGAAATTAGGATAGACAAAGGTTCAATATTAAATGCTTATTCATTAGATAATATTAAATAAAAACATTATGGAAAAAACAATAAAACAATGGTTTGAAGGAGAACCAGAACCTAGAAGAACAAAACTTTTACATTATTTAGAAACTATTCCTTTTATAACATCATCAAAAACTAAAGTGGAAACTGATATTTGGAATGCAATTGGTACTGGGTTTGTATGGTTAAATACTGTAGAAAAAAATGATTATTGGCGTAATATATTTGAAACTAAAAGATGGCCTTTAGAACTACAAGAAATGGAAAAACCAACAGAATGGATTCCTATAGTAGGTGAATGGGCGTATGTTATGCAAACTGGTACAGGTGATCATAGAAGATATAAAAACATTAATGTTGTTTTTGAAATAAAAGAAATCGAAAACGACATTTATTTAAGACAAGAGTATGGTTGGGCAACAGGTATTAACAAAGACTATTGCAGAAAAGCAACTTTGTCAGAAATTGCACTTGAAGCATACATTAAACCTCCAGTACCAACTAAACCTGAAGACAATAGTTGGTGTGTAAAAGTTACTGAAGACAATATAGACGTTGTTAAAAAGTTTATGGGAATTGCAAGAACTTATACTTTTACTATAGGAGCTTATTATGGTATAAAAAAAGATGGTAGTTTTGATGCTTTATCTAAAACTTGTGATTATAAACAAAAATTTAACAATTTATTAACTACTGCTGAATTTTATGCAGAAATAAATCATATTACTACACCAAATATACCTAATGTACAACATGTTACTCGTGTTGAATCACCAACAGATACTTTTAAATTTAATGTAGGAGATAAAGTTAAAGTTGTTGAAGGAGGATGGGGATGTCAATCTATGTACATTGGTAAAAAAGTTGTTATTGTTAAAAAACTTAAATATTTAGAACGTTGTCATTATATAGTTGAACCTCAAATAGGAAATTTTTTATATGGAGAAAGTATAGACGAAAAAGCTTTTGAATTATATACAGAACCAATTGTTAATACTGATAACGATAATTGGTGTATACAAAATACAACATTAACAAAAGATTTTATAGAATTATTTTTATCTTATGTTGCATCTATTAATAATGATAATTATAAAGGGTCTCAATTAAACGGATATTACGGCATTCAAAATAATAAAACACATTGTTCTTCTTATTCTTTTGGTAAAACAATAACATTAGAAGAATTAATAGTAAAGATTGATGTTTTTAAAAAAATTTATGCTCTTAAAGATATAATGGAAATTAAACGTCCTTATATTATTAATACTGTTTCTTTGTACGATGGTATACCTAATGCTTCTTTAAAAAAACCTAAAAATAATACTGATATAGATAACGTGCAATCTGTATCTTTAAATTTACGCACAAAAAAAACTAAATTATTTAAATATTAAAAACAAAAATTATGAACAAAACAAAATCATTTGTAAAACAAATTGTTGCACTTTTAAAAGGTGATGATGCTGAACAAACAGCTCAAAAAGTTATGCGTCAAGCAGATTCAGCGTTTAAAACGCAAATTGCTACATTAACAGGCGACACCATTGGTTTGGAAGATGCTGTTGAAAACGCTAATGAAAAATTAGCATTGTCAAAAGTTAATAATGGTGTATTAATTGCTGATAGAAATCAGTATATTAGAAACATATTAGAAGCTAAAAACAATTTAACTATTTGTGAAGACAACTTAAAGTTACATCTTGAAAAGATTGATTTCTTAGAAACTCAACATGCTTCGTTAAACGACGAATAAATAATTTAAATAATGGTAAGTGTTATCTTCTAATTGGCAAGAAAAGCAGATATCTGCTATAATATGAGTTCGATTCTCATTAACATTTCTATAAACAAACATCATGAAAATTAAAATAAAAAAATACAATGTTAATTTTGATAGAGATTTCAAATGGTATTTATCAATGAGGCATAAATTTAATTTTGATGGCACTAACGAATATTATAATAAAGAAGGAAAATTTGTTATTTGTTATAATAAAAAAGGCGTTACTGGAAAAGAAGCTTTTTTTCATTGGGATAGTACTGGTGTAATTAAACCTACGAAACATCCTTATTTATTACATACACTTTTAAAAGTAAAAGGTAGTTGTAATCTTCATATTAAAATGTATGCTGAAGACAGAGCTGCTTGTAATATGAACAAAATAGAATTTAGAGCTTTATGTATTTATTTTAAAGCTCCGTCATGGTTCAGAGAAGCAGTTGAAACGCAAAAAACAAAATATTAAATTTAAACATTTCTATAAACAAAAAACAATTATGACAACAGATCAAATCAATGCTAAAAATGCAAAAAAAATGCACAAGCAAACTAAAAACACAGTTTCTGCTAAAACTCTTAAAGAAGAGTTTATGAGAACTATTTTATCTTTTTCAAACAAAATGCCTAATTGGGGCAGTTTGAATATAATTATTAAGTAATGAAAAATAAATCAATAACGCTTGCTTTTTTAAAGCAATCTTTTCCATCTAATCAAGATATTGAACCTGTTAGGCAATATTTATATGATGAAAACATAACTGAAATTAAAATTTCAGAAAACTTTACTGTAATGACTTCTGTTTTATTAAACAATTTTATTTATTATTATGAATACACCAATTAGAACTTTAAGAGATGATAATGGTAAACCATTATTAGACTCAAATGGAAAAAAACAACACACCGTATCTTTAGAATATGGTGCAACTTATACAGTTTTTCCTTCAAGAAAAGCAAGAAGAACTTATTTGCAAAAAAATGTAAGAAATCCTTTTTACGGTATACACATGAATAAATACATTCAAGTTGTACCTGAAATAGAAAAAACAAAAGAAGGAGTAATATTTAAATTAGGAAAAATTCTTGGTTTAAATAAGAATAAAAAAAATATTTCCTATACAGGGAAAGTTAAAGTTATAGATCATTATAATACTATTAAAAACAGAATATAATGTCAACTTTAATACGAAAAAAAACAATATCTGAATGTAAAAAAGTTTGGGGAAGCAACGCTGATATTAGCACAACCAAACCAGCACTTTCAGAATTTGCAGTAAAGGCCCAGCAGCCTTTAATTATACAATCACAATTATTAAAAATTATTTACAATGACAAGTTACTTAGAAAGATTGCAACAGTCGAAAGACACCAAAGACGGTAGAAAACAAGAAATCAACGCTCGTGAAGCACAAGTACAGTTGATGAAAGATACCTTAGATGCCGAAAGAAGGAAAATCGCAGCAGAATCTAAATTAGATACTTTAAAAGGTACTTTCCCATTAAATACTTCTGCTATTTTAGAAGCTCAATACGAAGCTGAAGCTGCTGAAAACAATTTCACAGATTTACTTGTGTTAAGTGTTGAATTGTTTCCAGAACCAATTCCTGTAAAAGCAGCAACTGCATCAGCAGGTCCTAAAAAAGCTACAAAAAGCGCAAAATAATTAAACGACCTCTATACTTTTTACAATTAGACTATTATTAGATTAAAAGTATAGAGGTTATTTTTTAAAAACAAAAAAAACAAATAAAAATCAATTAACAATTAATTAAAAACAATTATGAATTACATTCAAGTATTATCGGTTTCAGAAGTTAAAACCGCAAAAAATGGTCGTTTATTCCAAACAGTTATCTTTAAAGAATTAGCTAAACAAATAAACCTTGGTGGACGTATGGTAGATGTTAAATCTAACAACTCCACTCGCACACGTAACATTTGGGGTGCTGGCGTTACACCTGATGGTGTAGAAATTAAAGCAGAAGCATTGTTTCAAAACTTAAAAGCAGGAGATGTTGTAGAAGGCGGATTTCATACCGTAGCTACAACTGATTATTTGATTGGTGACAGAACTGTAAACACATATTCATGTGTAGTGTTTTCAAACGAAAACGTAAACAGTTATGCCAACAGACAATTAAAACAATCTGAAGCAACTGTAGTTAATACAGAAGCAGCAGTATTTGCTCCTACAGAAGAAGCAAAAGCATTTTAATTTTAATAGGGGGTTAACAGCCCCCTTATTTTTTTCAATTTTAACATACATATAATGAATGAACCAGTAGAAATACAAGCAAAAAATCATGAAAATGAACGCTTGTGGAAAAAAAAAGACGGTAGTCTTGTTAATATTAATACATTAACAGATGAAGAGCTTATATTAGCTCGTAAAATATCCAGTTCGTTACTCAATAAATACTACACAAAGAAAGAAGACGCTATTCTTAAAGTAAAACAATATAGTGATATATCAGATTTACATGGAGACCTGTTAGTAAGTTTAGATAATGAACTTAAAGAAAGAACAGAACGTTACGTAAAATGTGTAGAAATGTTACAATTGGCAGAACAAGAAATTTAAAAAAACTAGTAAGATGGCGTAAGTGGGAATGAATACCACATGTGTTTTTATAACATAATGTAGCGTCTTTGAGTTGTGTCAAAGGGATAGAGGTGCAAACCCTCTTCTTACTACCAAAAAAATCGTTTTGTATTAATACATTACAAGCTATTAAACAAATGTTTTGATTCATATGGATTCAGTTGTTAAATGTTCTCACTTATAGTAGACAATGGAGAATAACTCTATAAGATGTATTAAAATAGCTGCAAAACGATTTTTTTAAAAAATAAAATTATGAAAGATAGAACAACTTCAGAAACCATTAACAGCCTTGCAGAAAATGAAATTTTTGTATTTGGCTCAAACTTATCAGGCAGACACGGAAAAGGTGCTGCAAAAACTGCAATTGGATGGGGAGCTAAATGGGGGCAAGCAAAAGGTTTACAAGGAAAAACTTATGGAATACCAACAAAAGATGCAAGTATTAAACGCACATTAACTATTGATGAAATAAAACCTTTTGTAGATGAATTTATTGAGTTTGCAAAAAAAAATAAAAATTTAACATTTTTTGTAACAGAAATAGGTTGTGGGTTAGCAGGATTTAAACCAAAAGATATTGCACCATTATTTAAAGAAGCTATTGATGTTTTCAATATTTATTTACCACATAGATTTTGGCGCAAGTGCAATAATAAAACATAACAATTAAGTATTTATGCAATGGCGGGAAAAAAGGTTTATAGTACCGAGTGAAAATCTGAAACCTTGAAATACCCATTAAGCTCGACAGTAGTCACTCTTAGCCACTGTATAAATATTTTGTTGCAAAATCGTTTTAACGTTTTCAATATTGTTTCCCTCATTGATAAGGAAAACAATATTTAATCAATTGACTATCAATACAATAAACAACTTAAAAAATGAACAATTCAACATTATCAAGAAACGCAGAAAACGCAATAAGCAATTTAGATTCAGTTATTGACGAATTAAAGTCAGAAATTGAAAGTTTAGAAGATAAAGAAACTACATTACAAGCTGAAATTGACAGTTTAGAAAAAAATATTATAAAACTGTCAGAAAAACTTAGTGGACTTACAAATAATGATAACAAACATTAAAAAAACATGGGTTTACGATTTAGAAGTATTACCTGAAATATTTACAGCTTATTTTATTGATAAAGATACTGATGACGAAAAAGCTTTTGTTATATCTGCTACAAGAAACGATAGAAAAGCTTTATTTTCTTTTTTACATTTAGAAGTAAATGCCTTAATAGGTTATAACTGTTTACATTATGATTCTCAAATATTAGAATATTTGTTTAAACATCCTAATGCAGAACCTATTGAATTAAGAGCTTATTCAGATCTTATTATAAATGATCCTAATCATAAACCTGATGTACCTGAATGGAAACTTAAAATAGAACATTTAGATTTGTTTAGAGCTTTAAGTTTAAGTGTAAAAGCTAAACGTACAAGTCTTAAATGGTGTGAGTTCATGATGGATTTAGAAAATATTGAAGACATGCCAGACGATAAAAGTGATAATTGGGAAGAAAAATTATTAATTTATAACAGGAATGACGTAATAGCTACTAAAAAACTTTATCATAAATATTATCATGAAATAGAATTACGTAAAGCTTTGACTAAAAGTGAAGGTGTTAAGTTAATAAATTCTACAGAACCTGACATGGCTAAGAAATTATTTTTAAAATATTTATCTGAAGCTACTGGCATATCTAAATCAGAATTACAAGTTTTAAGAACTCAACGTAATTTGATGAAAGTAAAAGAAATTATTTTTCCTTATGTTAAGTTTGAAAGTGATATTTTTAATACAGTTTTAAAAGCATTTAATGCTTTAGAAATGTATCCTGGTCAAGAATTTGAATTTAATATTAATTATCAAGGTATTGAAATTAACTATGGTTTAGGAGGTTTGCATGCAGCTCCTAAAAATAAACTTATTGAAACTACTGATACTCATATAATTAGAACTTTAGACGGTGCAAGTTATTATCCACATTTATCTTTTAAAAATGGATTGTGTCCTGCACATTTACCTAAAAAAGAATTTTTAGAATTATATGAATCTTTATATCAAAAAAGAAAATTAATACCTAAAAAAGATCCTAAAAATTATATATTAAAAATTGTTATTAATGCTCTTTATGGATTAATGAATGATGAATATAGTTTTGTTAAAGATCCTTTAGTAGGGTTAGCTATTTGTATTAATGGTCAATTACTTTTATCAATGTTAGTTGAAAAAATAACAACAGCTATACCTGATAGTAAAGTTATAATGATTAATACTGATGGTGCAGAGTTTTTAATACCTGTTGGTTATGAAGAAATTTATTTTGATATATGTAAATGGTGGGAAAAATTAACTCAAATACCTTTAGAACATGATGTTTATGCTAAAATGATTATAGCTGATGTTAATAATTATATCAGTTTAACTGTTGATAATAAAACTAAATGTAAAGGTAAATTTGAATTTCAAAATATACCATTACATAAAAATAAATCTCATAGTATAATACCACTAGCTGTATATGAATACTTTATAAACAATACACCTATAGAAACTACTATACATAATCATAAAAACATATTTAATTTTTGTGCAGGAGTTAAAAGTTCTAAAAGTGAAATTAAAGGTAAATCTAAATATGTACTGTATCAAGTAATAAAAAACGAACTTAACAAAACAAATCTTTCTAAAACTGTAAGATATTTTATTTCTAAAAAAGGAGGATATCTTATAAAAGAATATGAAGACGGTTCTACTGCACAAGTAGAAGCTCCTATATGGAAAGGTAATAAATTAATGAAAGAATGGAAAATAACCTATTTTAATAATTCTTTTAAGTTAGATAATTTTGATGATTATAATATAGATTATAGTTATTACATATCTAAAGCAAGAGAATGGATAGGTGCTATTGAACAAAAACAACAATTAAAATTATTATGAAAGAATTAAATTTAACATCTATAGACAACAGTGAAATAAAATATAAAATTAATAATTATCCTGATGGTCAACGTGATATAAATATATTACCAACTTTTTGGATAACAGCTAATTTTACAATTACTGCAATAACTATTAAATCACGTCTTAATAATATGGAAGATTTAAATCTAATTATATGTGCTACACAAGCATTACGTAATTTAGGTTTAAAAGAAATTCATTTATACGTACCTTATATTATGGGTTTAAGAAGCGATAGGTTATTTGCTAAAGGAGGAGTAAGATATATTAAAGATATATTAGCACCTATTATTAATAGTCAAAACTATGAATCTGTAACTTGTATTGACGCTCACAGTTTTGTAGCTGAAAATTGTATTAATAATTTACAAGTTTTTGATAATGTGCATTTAGTTAAATTTGCATTAAGCAATTTAAATATCAAAAATGAATTTGTTTTAGTATCTCCTGATGACGGTGCTAGTAAAAAAATTTATAAAGTTGCTGAAGCTATAGATTATAAAGGCGAAATTATAATTTGCAGTAAATCAAGAAATGCTGACGGTACGTTATTTAAAACTAATGTTCCTTTAAACGATAGAGAATCTAAATCTTTTATTATTGTAGACGATATTTGTGATGGAGGTAATACTTTTATTAATATTGCTAGAATAATTAGAAGAGCATATGACGGTTTAGAAGATATTAGCAATATTAAAATTTATCTTATAGTAACTCATGGTATATTTTCTCAAGGTACAACAGAATTAGGACAATACTTTGACCACATTTATACTACAAATAGTTACCAAGATTGTAACGCATTAGACCGATTAAAAGTTAACCAGTTAAAAGTATTTTAATGAACAAATTACAAACATATAATGCCAGACGTTAGATTTATAGGATGTTTACATTTAAGTCATTTAACTATAGCTAAATGTAGAGGCTTTGAAACATTTGAAGAACATGACGAATGGTTAATTAAACAATGGAATAATACAATACGAAAAAAAGATGATTTAACTTTTATTCTTGGAGACGTTACTATGGAAAAATCAACACCTTATTATTTACTCGACAGACTTGTTGGTAGAAAAATAGTAGTGTTAGGAAACCATGATAAACATCAAGATGTTAGAAAATTATTAAATCATGTTGAATCTGTTGCTGGTATGATTGATTATAAAGGATATGTACTTACGCATTGTCCTATACATCCTTCTGAAATAGGTAGTTGTAGAGGTAATATTCATGCTCATATACATCACAATAGTTTACCTATTGTTAATGTAAATCGAATGTATAACGATATAGAAAACAACCCTATTGTGTCTACAGAAAATAAATATTTTCATGTAGATGCTTACAATATAGATTTTAAACCTAAAACATTAATAGAATTATGCAACTTACAAGAGATGAAAGACAACAAGGTATAGTTGATGAATGGTTAAAATTAAACGCTAAAGGTTATGTTACAGCAGGTACAGGTTTTGGTAAAACTAGAATTGCAATATTAGCTATTTTAGAATGTTATAAAAGAGACCCTACTCGAACAATTCATGTAGTAGTACCAACAACAACTTTGAAAAATGCTTGGACCAAAGCTAAAAAAGGTCATATTGCTTTATTTAAACTTAAAAATATAGAAGTGTATGTAGTTAATACGTACATTAAATTACCTAGACAATGTGATTTGCTGATAGCAGATGAATTACATCGTTATAGTAATCAAGACGCACATCTTTTTTCTAAAGTAGTAAATAATACTAGATACAATTGGTTTCTAGGATTATCTGCTACTTTAGAACCTGCGCATATAAGTTTTTTAACTTTAAAAAATATAAAATCTTGTGGTAATGTACCATTAGAAGAATGTAAAGCTAACGGCTGGGTTAGTGATTTTGAAGTTGTTAATTTTGGAGTAGAGTTAGATGACGTAGATAGAGAAACTTATGATAAATTACATAAAGCTTTTAATCAACATTTTGCAACATTTGGTCATGATTTTGATAAAGCTATGAGTTGTTTATTAAGCAGAGAAGCTAGAGAACAACATGCTAGTGAATTTGAATTAAATCCTCAAAGAGTTATGATAGCAGCAGTACAGTGGAATAAAAATATGAGAGAACGTAAAACATTTTTATACCATGCTCATGCTAAAATGATTATCGCTAAAGAATTAGCTAAATTAGATAAACATATTATTTGTTTTAGTGAATCTGTAGACTTTGCTCAAAAGTTAAGTGAAGAAATAGGTGATACAGCTGTAAGTTATCATTCTAAAAATAAAGTTAAAGTAAACAGAGAAGCTTTACGTAAGTTCACAGACAAAAGAACTAAAGTAAATTGTATGTGTACTGCTAAATCTATGGATGAAGGTTTTGATGCTCCTGATGCTGACTTAGCTATTATTTGTAGTAGAACAAGTAAACAATTACAAAATACACAAAGAATAGGTAGAGTTGTAAGAGCTAAAGAAGGAAAAAAAGCGTATATAATAAATTTATATATTAAAAATTCACAAGACGAAGTTTGGTTACGTAAAGCAAGTAAAGGAACTAGATGTTTATGGTTAGATAATTTAGAACAATTAACACAATTAATAAATGGAACATGAAATTGAAAATATAATAAAAGAATTAGCTCTTATAATACAAAAAGCTAAAACATTAAACGATAAGCTTATTGTATATGTAAATGTTGAAAAAAAACATAATTCTAAAATTAGTATCATAGATTTTATTATAACATTAGTTTCTGAATATGAAAAAATACAACTTGTAGTACTTAAAAGTAAAAAAAAAACACCCGATATTGTTGCAGCAAGACATATTTGTATGGCATTATTAGACGAACACACTAATTTAAATTATGCAGCTATCGGTAAACTGTTTAGTTGTGATCGTAGTTCAGTATCACACGCTGTTAGTAAAATTAAAGACTATATAGAAGTAAAAGATAAATCAATAATTAATTATGAGTACTACCAAACAACAATCGAACATTTTAGAAATAATCAAAGCGTTGAGGAACGACACACCAATTTACCAATTGTTAAAGCTTTACGACGAAGAGGAGATTTCAACAGCAATGTGGATACAATCTCATGAAAAAATTATTGAAGTATCAGAAGATTTTGAATTAATTAAAAATTAAAAACATGACAAAAATAAGTAAACAAGCTATTGAAATATTAGCTAAACAAGTAGTAAAAAGTATTGAAGAAAAAGATATTGCTTCTTTTAAAATATCTAAAAAACAAGAGCTTTTAATATTAAAAGTTTTAAATCTTCAAAAAATAAATGACGATCATTGGGAGATTATACGTAATGCTAGTACAATAGTTGACGATCTTTGCGAAGAATTAAAAAAAGCAGGTATTGTAATATATAACAAGAAAGCCAAACCAATAAAAAATTATTATAATTTACAAAAAACAATTGTAGACGATATAACTTTAATGTGTGAATTTGGAAAAAAAGACTTAGCTGCATTAACTACAGAGTTAACAGAAAAGTATAGTAATTAAAAATTTAATCCTTGTGTTAACCGTTCTTTAATATCGTACAAGATATTTAAATAGAACAATATGTTGTTAGACGAACCAGTAAATTATGTAGATTTTCTATGTAAAAACAAGTTAAAGCCTAGCCAGTTTCTTCTACTTTATTTATTATATACTGAAACAATGGTAAAAGAAGGTAACAACCTACGATTTACCAAAGGAGGACTTATATATAAATGGAGTAATGAAGGAGCTGGTTGGACAAAAGAAGAGATAAAAGATTTAGTTACAAAAGATTATGTAATATCTTTATCTCCAGATTATGCATATGACCAACTTATACTTACAAGTAAATTTGTAGATTTAATGTTTATTAATGGCGGAGAAGCCTTTGAATCTTTATGTGAAATTTATCCTGATACTTTTAAAGTTAATGGTACTACTATATTTAGTAAAACTGTTGATTTAAATGAACAAGAAAAATTATATATAAAAGCAATTAAAAATTCTCAAAGCAAACATGAAGAAGTATTAGAACTTCTTAAATATGCTATTGAAAAAAACTTAATAAACACAAAAATAGACAAGTTTATAGCTGGTAAAGTATGGACTAGTATAAAAAAAATAAAAGAAGAGGAAGGATTAGGTTATGGTAAGACCATCTATTAAAGGATTAGAACATGTATCTGATGTTGTAACAGAAACAAATCGTATCATTGAAATGTATAAAACAGGTTTAATAAAACCTTATAAAACTTTTAGTGCTAAATTAAATGATAAAATTACAGGTATTTACAAAGGCGATCAAATTGTTATTGCAGGACGTAGTGGCACTGGTAAAAGTGCTTATGCGTTAATGCTAATTAAAGAATTAGCTGTTAAATACCCAGAATTAGTTATTATTTATTGGACATTCGAAATGAAAGCATGGAAAAATATCGCTAGGATATATTCATCTGAAATGAGAATACCAGTAAAAGATTTGTTAAGTGCTACTACTCAATTATCTGAAGAAAATTTTATTTCATTAATTAATGCAGGAAATGATATTAAAGATCTTAATATGTATTTTAGAGAAATACCTGTAAATTATATGCAATGGGAAAGTAAAGTCAGAGAAATACAAAAAATATTTCCAAACCAAACAATTGTAAATGTAGTTGACCATTTTCGATTAACTACTTCTGCTAACGAAAGAACTGAAGAAGAAAAAATTACTAATCTTTCTCGTGCTGGCGTGAGAGTTAAGAATGAATTAGAATGTATTAATATATTCTTATCTCAATTAAATCGTAAAATAGAAGAAGGTGATAGAACAGATGTGGGTACAACTGGTATTTTACAAAGTTATATTTTTGGTGGCGATAGTATTGTTCAAGATAGTGATTTAATACTAGCTTTACATAGACCTGAAGTTTACCAACTAAGTAGGTATAAAGGTTTAGATACCAAAAACTTAATCGTTACTCAAATTTTAAAACAACGAGAAGGTGAATTATGTGAAATAGCTATGTATCATAACTTAGCTATTAATAAAATATACGACAACCTTCCAACACAAGGGCAATTAAATTTTAATATATGACAGATAAACAAGAACTTGCTGTACAAGAACAACAAGTTAGAACGTTCCCTAAGAATGAAATGGAACAATTACAATTATTGATAGAATCTAAAGTTTTACCTTCCAACGTCAAAACTATTGAGCAAGCTTTTGCAGTTGCTCAATACGGTAAAGATTTAGGAATGAAACCCATGCAAGCTTTTCATCAAATTTATAGTATTCAAGGTAGATTAGCATTATCTTCAAAAGCGTTAGGTGCTTTATTGTGGAAAAATGGTATTTCTTATAGAACTATAAAAGATGGTGAACTTGTAGTTAGAGGAATAGACGATGAAGGTAAAGAACTTAAAGACAGAGTTACAATTATTGAATTTACAAGAAATTCTGTAATAGAAGTTGCAACTTTTTATTGGTCTGATGCTGTTAAAGCAGGTTGGACTCTTAAAGACAATTGGGTTAAAATGCCTAAACACATGTTATACGCACGTTGCTTAGCATTAGGTGCTAATCGCATTGCACCTGATGTTATACTTGGTTTATATACTGTTGAAGAAATGGTAGATGTAACTAATGCTACAAACGTAAGTATTACTGAAGAAGGCGAAGTAAAAATAATCAATTAAATAAATAATGAAACAAATCATTAAATCAGAATTTGTAACTTCGGTTACAGAAACTAAAATGAGCCGCAAAGAACTTGCCGCTAAGTATGAGCTTCCTGAAAGCGAAATCAAAAAGATTATGACATCTTTTGGTTTAAAAATCAGTAAAAAAAGACATTCTACTTATGAAATAGTAGATGATACTGTAATTGCAGAAACTATAGTTGTTGCAATAACATCAGTAGACGAAACATTACCAGAAGTTGAACAAGTAAATTAATTAAATTATGTACGGAATATCTAAAGATTTAGAAATCAAAGAAAACAATTCTATCTATTTTACAGGTGGAATTCATCAAAATGTAACTATTGAAAAAGTTGCTTTAGAAAACAGTAAAGAAGACGGTAGTGGAAAAAATGTATTAGCTTTTCATTTTAAAGGTGCTAACAGTGAGACGTTTAGACATGTTGAATGGCCTATAGATGAATCAGCAGCTGATGCTGAAAGCAAATCTGTAAACATGAGTAAGCGTGTAAAACACATTCTTACAAAATTTGTAGACGAAAGTGCAGTTATAATTAATAATGTTAGCACATTTGACGAATATGTTAACGCTATTGTTCGTATTGCAGGAAATAATTTTGCAAACAAAACTTTCGAAATTAAATTAGTTTACACAGACAAAGGTTATATTAGTTTTCCTAAGTATGTAGGTTTTATTTCTGATAAACCTAATACTTTAACTATTAGTCCTAAAGAAGTTGTTGTTAAACCATCAGCTACAGCAACAGCTAATGCTGAAAATTACGCACCTGCTGACGACAAGTTTTAGTTAAAATATGTATAGTATAGATGACACTCCAGAATATTTAACTCCTACTTATCTTTTAAGTAAGATTTCTCAAGAAGATATTTGGTCATACTATACAGGTTTAACGCCTGAATCATCAGGATTATATAAAAACCCTGCTCGTTATGACGCTAGTCCAGGTTGTAAATTTTTTGAACAATCTGGTTATTGGTGGTTATGCGATTTTGCTAGGAATAAAAAAGTTTATAATTGTTTTACTATTATTAAAGAGTTGCATAGAATTACGTACCCAGCTTGCCTGGCTCTGGTGTGTTCAGATTTTTTAACTAACCGTAGCAACTTAAACTACATAAAACCTGACGTTATATATATTCCTAAAATTATTAAAGTTGAAAGAATAATTGAATGTAAACTTCAAGAATATACAAAACAGGACATAGCTTATTTAAAATCTTTTTTTATTACATCTGCTATATGTAGAAAACATAAAGTGTATAGCGTAGCAATGTATTGGATTGATAATAAACATGTTTATAGTTATCGTAATAGTGATCCGTGTTTTGGATATCTCGAAGAAGGAAAATGGAAATTATATCATTATACTAGAAAAGAATTTAGATTCATTAGTAATATAAATTCTTCAATGTTGCAAGGATATGAACAACTTAGTTATACTCACGACGATTTGATTATAACTAAAAGTAAAAAAGACGTAATGGTTTATGACTGTTTAGATTTTGAAGCTGTTGCTCCACATTCCGAAAGTTTATCAAGATGGGAAATTCATATACCTAATTTGATAAAAAGTTACAAACAAATATTTTTAAACTTTGATAACGATGAAGCTGGCGAACTTGCATCAAATATTGTGCTTAATAAATACCCAAACCTGATTCCTTTTTATATTCCTAAAGAATCAGGTGAAAAAGATATAAGTGATTATATCAAAAAATATGGAATAAAAAAAACAAAATTAAATTTAAAAAAATGGCTATTAGAAAAATCGTAATTTATTCGACAAAAACAGGTAGAGCTGTTTCCCTAGAAACTCCAGTTTCCACATGGGCAGAATTAAGAAGTATGTCAGAAATGTCTTCGTTATTAAACGAAAGCATGACGGCTACTATTGTAGAAACTAAAACTCAATTGGTAGATGGAGATTCTATTTTACCAACAGGAGATTTCAAATTAGTGCTAACCCCTACTAAAACCAAAGCGGGTACTGAAGTTATTGACGTAGCAGCAGTTGTTTTAAGATTGAAAGAAGAATTTAATGAAGCTTTTAATAGAGTGATGGAAGAAATTGAAGAAGGTGAACATTCGACAGAAATCGAATCATCTGGAAATTCTTCAGTTAGTTCTGACCAATTGCAAGCATTAAAAAACTTTAGTGCAAACTTATAATTTTTTATTAACCCTAGTCTTGAAAAAGACTAGGGTTTTATTATTATGAAATATTATATTTTAACACAGCTTGTATATTCTAATTACACATCACAATCTTGTATTTTATTGTATAGACTTTATACTTGCAATGACAATTCTGGTGATAACAGAAGTTATTATCTTTATAATCCTGAAAAATTAAACACTTTTGCAGAACGATATGTTTTTAACATTAAAGATGTAACTTTTGTGTCTGAAGATAATGATGTAGATATGGTAAAATATATTGAAACTTTATCTACTTTAAAAGAACCAAATTTAGATTTTATATCGTATAGTATTGAAAACCAACGTAGTTTACCAAATTTATTAAATTATTTAAAGTTGCATTATCAAAGAGTAGTTAAAGATTTAAACTTTTCTCATTTTTATGAAAATACAGACACTAATGCATCTATGATTAAAAAAAATATTATAGAGTATTTTGGTGCAGATAAAGTAGATTTTACAGACAACGATTTTCCTCAAAAAGTTATTATTTATTTTCCTGAAAAAATAGTAGAAAACAGTAATGGTAAATTTCATAAAATTTATGACATTTATTTAAAAATACAAATTAGTAAAAATTCTATATGTTATATTGATAGTTATTATAATACTGTTTTACCAAGTTTTAATATAGGTATAATAGGTCTTACTAGAACTAGATTGTCTCCAATAGAATACAATAAAGGTTATCATTTTTCACACACTTCAATTGGAAACGGTAGTGATTGGAAAGTTTGTTGTTTAGGAAACGGTATATTAAACACTCTTGTACGTAAATCTATATCGTTAGAAGAAGAAATACTAGGTTTTTGTGTAGCATTAGATACTTATTTAGAATGGGAATCTATAGAAGGTGTTCCATATATATATTTTAGTAAACTTAACGACGTTGTATCTGGTCATTATCTAAGTTTACCTAACACTAGTACAGTATTAAAAAACACTATTCATTCTTTATGTCATATAAAACCTAACATTGTAAATCATATAAACATAGCTACTAACAGTGTTAGCCTTATACGTGAAAACATAGAACAATGTTCTCCTTATTTTACTTTAGACAATAATTATATAACTACTAATTTTATTAAAAGTCATATCGACAAAAATTCAAAAAGTGAAAATTCAAAAAAAGAAATAAAAGGATCAAACTTTTTTCAATTTAAAGGTAGCTACATAGGAGCTATAACAGTCGATCATTCTTTGGCTACAAATTCTTCTTTAAACATTACACATTGTAGAGTTGGAAGGCATGTGCTTCCTAACGTAATTACATTTTTATCAAACACATTCGAATCAATATTAAATGACACCAAAAAAAGAACCAGTTGCTACACTTTTGAAGTATAGCGACATCAAACCAAAAGTAATTTTAACCCAAACTGTTCAAGACCAAATCAAATATTTATGCGATAAAATGTCAACAGTTGAGTGGTCAGGAGTTTTATATCATACGAGCGAAGGTGATATAGACGATCCTTTAAACTTTGTTTGTAAAGCAGAATACATCCTTTTATTAGATAAAGGAAGTGCAGCTTATACAAGTTATGACTTCGCATCAGAATTATTTACTAATGCTATATTTGAAAGACCTGATTTATTAGATTTTCAAGCTGCTCAAATTCATTCACATAATAATATGGCTACTTTCTTTAGTGGCACAGACAACGATGAATTAACAGACAACGCCAGCAATTATAATTATTATTTATCTTTAATTGTAAATAATAAAAATGAAATGTGTGCTAAAATAGCATTTGTTGGAGAAATAGGCGGTAGAGAAATTAAATTTAAAAACAAACAAGGAGAAGATAAAGTTGTAACAACAGTAACAACTCAACATACTTTCTTTTATGATGTAGATATTGTTAAAGAAAGCAGTCTTTTAATTGATGATTTTTTTGTTAAACAATATGCAGCAGTATTAGCTGATAGTGTTAAAATTTCACAACCTTCTCACCTTAATTATATGCAAAGCAGTGCTGCTTATGGATGGAACGCTAAACTTAATAACAAACATGGTAGTCAACAACAACTATCTTTTGATAAAGATGTAGACAAAGGATTTTATGATATGGAAGCAATAAGTCTTTTGAAATATTTATTAGTTGAAAAAACTAATGATCGTTCAATAAGTTTACTTGTTATTCTTAAAAATTATAAAACTCATACACCAAAAGGTAAAATGGTTTGTCAAGAATGGATTAGTAAAAGAATATCCAATGCAGATAAAATATTTACAGAATTTACTAGATTTTCAGAATTTGCAGCATTAGATTCGGATTTAGAAGATTTATGGGATAGAATGGTACTTGTATTAAGCATGAACGATTATATTAAATATGATGTTTCTAAAATGATTATTGAAGAATTAAAACTTTATTCATGGACAACATCATAATAAACCCAGCATCAGCTAGATTTTCAGAAGCTTACTTTTATGAACCTAATGTAGAAGTTATACTATTAGGTGTTGGTGGGATTGGTAGTTGGGTTGCTCTTAATTTAGCTAGATTAGAATGTAAAATTCATATGTTCGATCATGATACTGTAGAAGATGTTAATATGGCAGGACAGTTTTATGATTTTAATAATATAAATTTACCAAAAACAAATGCTGTAAAAAAAAATATATTAATGTTTTCTTCTGCCGATATGGAAAGTTTTATTAAAAACGAAGACAATTATATAGAATATGATAAATACACTAAAGATTCAATAGTTGGACCTATAATGTTTTCATGTTTTGATAATATGGCCGCTAGAAAATTAGCTTTTGAAAAATGGGCAAGTGAAGACGATAGAGAAATATTTATAGATGGAAGAATGGCTTTAGTTACAGGAGAAGTATATTGTGTAATTAAAGGTAGAGAAAAAGAATATGAAGAAACTTTATTTGATGATAGCGAAGTTGAAGATGCTCCTTGTAGTATGAAAGCTAGTACTTTTAGTGCTATGACTATTGCAGGTTTAATCACAGGTTTATATTGTAATTATATAGGTATTAGAAAAAATCCAGATTTGCCTATGCAAATACCTTTTAAAACTACATATAATTTTCCTTTAATGATGTTTATATGATATATAGAATTTTTATACCTAATGAATATGAGTTAAAAGATAATATAGAAATTGATTGTAAAACTTTACCAATTATACCTTTTTCTTGTTTAAAAAACATTGGCGCATTAAATTTAAATTTTAATCATAAACATCTTAAAGGCACTATTATTGAAGATTTAAATTTAAAAGGTTTACTTTGTAATCGGTTATGTCAAAGCAGTGTATTATTACAATCTTATACAGTTAATAAAAAGCTTAAAAAAAAAGACTTACTTATTGAAGCTAAAAGTTTTATGGATGTAAGCATTGACGCTTACATTTCTTATTTTGAAAACATATCTATAAACTATTTATTAGGTTTTCCTTTACAACGGTCTAACAATGATATAATTATTAGAAATACATGCCCTAGATTAATAAATTCTTTTTTTTCTATGGATTATAATATACATTATAGTATTTCAGGTTTAAAATTTTCTGCTTATAACGGAATGTTGTTTTATATTGATAATAATAACTCATATCCTGTTGCTATATTAGGTGTTAAAACAAATCATGTTACTTCTTTTATTACAAATGTTGTTTTAGATAAAGACGTAAACCAAGAACTAGCTTTATGGTTTGATTATGATTTTTTTGTTAGCGATCTTCCAGTAATAAAGTCTATTAAAAAAAATATTTTAAAAAACGCACTTTTGTTTTATGGTGATACAGAAATTTATTTAGAAAACGGTAAAGCTTTTTCAAAAGAAAATTGTTTTAAATATAATTATGATATACCTGCAAGTTTAAGCAAACAAAAATTATTTTATGCAAAAATAAACGAAGCTCTTTATGTTAAATTAGCAGAAACATATGCAGCAATTGATTATTCAAAAGAAATAGCAGAGTTTAAAAGTACGTATGCTGAATATATTGAAAAAGAAAAACTTAAAGCTCAAGAACCTGTTTTTGAAGAAGTTGTTCTTTCTGAAACTGAATTGTTTAACATGTTATCTGTTGCAGAACAAAGTAACAATGAACAAGTTGAAGAAGACCAAAGTCATGTGTTAGATGGAGAAGATCCTTTTCCAATAATAGGTGATATTCAATTAAATTTACAACCTTATGTAAATCCATTAGGAGATGGTGTAATTAGTCAATTAACAGATGTTAATACTTATCATCTATTAACAGAACAACGTTTAGAAGAATATATGAGAGATATGATTAATGTAACAAACGTTGGAATCACACCAGTGTATAACCCACGACCTATTATCGAATATACTTTGAGCTATCTTCCTGATTACAATAGTCGTTTAGAAAATGAAAATGTTCCAACGCCATATAATGCTAGTAATCCAGATACACCTATTAATATACCTTTAGATAGAAATATAAGTTGGTTTGATGGTCGTTCTAGTCCTCGTGTAACAGATTTAGATATTGATACTCCTTCAACAGAACATGAGCAATAATATAATACAACATCTTTACACGTTAGAGATACCAAAATTTATAACTAAAGTTCAAAGTTCAGAAA
>Ga0209414_1000378_pt1 | contig 21170 bp, 24 predicted proteins | sample LakVidmifraction_4_FD_181154 | JGI IMG/M metagenome (GOLD analysis project Ga0209414, IMG submission 181154) | Hypersaline microbial communities from Lake Vida, Antarctica - Brine Hole Two &gt;0.2 micron (SPAdes) (version 2) | ecosystem: Environmental > Aquatic > Non-marine Saline and Alkaline >...
TTCACAGTAGGGGAATATGTGACGGTTTGCTGTTGACTACCGCCGCCAGAGGAACCAAATAAATTAGAAGAGCTAGCAGTGGGCATAGATGGCAGTACGCCGATCGCACTCATAAACCCTTCACGCAGCGGTCGGATTGTTGCCACCGCGATCGCGCCCGCCGCAGCTACTGCTAAAAGCGCTGTTGTAGCGCCGCCACCAAACACAGAGAAAGCTAAACCCGCAGCGGTCACAATGCCAGTTATGGCTGAAAAAAACAAGACCGTAGGGGCGATCGCAGCAAGCGCCGCCCCAACGTATACGATCCCTTTAACAACTTTGGGGTTTTCTTTAGCCCAGTCCGCTGTTTTTTGGACTAGCGGGATCATCTTATCCAGTAATGCGTTAATTGGTGGCAGCAAGGCATCACCGACCACGATCGCCAACTTATTCATACTAACGCCCATCCGTGCGACTTCCGAGGCTGTAGTATTTGTTTGGATGTCAAATTCACGCTGCAATGATGTAGCTGTTGCCTGTTCATCATTTGCAAAATTTAGAGCGCGTTGTAACAAGGCAACATTACTCGACATCATCCCTAAATCGTCTGAGTATTCCCTACCACCTATTAAGGCAATAGCGCGCGATCGGGTAGCAGCGTCTAGTGAGTTAATCTTAGTTAGAAAATCAGTAATAGCCGCAGACCCGCGCGACCTGACATCTTCCTCCATCTCTCTAGCAGAATAACCTACCATTGCGATCCCGCGTTTAAATCGCGCCGATCCAACAGTTGCAGCGCTCATTGATCCAACTAGAAAATTAATCGCCGTGCCTGCTTTAGCGGGTACAATTCCCAGTGAAAGAATAGCGCCGGACAAAGCTGCGGTTTCTCGATAGGTTAACCCGGCTTGTGCCGCTAAACCAGAAACACGCGGCAACACTTTAGTTATTTCTTTTGCGCTGGCTGCCATATTGTTTGACAACTCATTTATCGTCCCTCCCAAATTGTTCATTTCATCGACCGAAAGTTTGAAAATATTTCTGATTTTCGCCGCACTTTCCCCGGCTTCATCGGCTGGCAAATCAAACGCAAAAGCCATTTTTCCGACTGTTTCTGTAAATTTTAAAACCTCATCAGAGGCTATCCCGTATTGTGCAGCAGCAGCAGCAAGCGCGGCGATTTTATTCGGATCAACTACTTTTAAAGTATTAGATAAATCTAATATTTCCCCTTTCATTGTTGCCAGTTTGTCGGGGGTCAAATCGAGAATTTTATTGATACTTGTGATGCTTGTTTCAAACTCGGTCGCCGCATCAAACGCCACAGCACCAAGCGCAACTAACGGCGCTGTAATGTAGGTCTGTGCGCCCCCTACGACCTCATTCATTGCCCTTTGAGCTTCGCTAATCCGTTTTAATTCATCCGCGCCCGAACTTGCTAATTTTTGTAATCCGGGTGTTACGTTATCGGTTAAATCCGCCTGCACTCCGAGCTTTATTACGCCCATTAATTAATCCCAATATTGGGAATTATTTCTGCCGTCTTCTTAATTCGTTTGCTTCCTCTTCCATTAGTGCGATCGCCTCAAGTATAAATAATTCTTGAGTCTTCCGAGGTAACGGGGATATTTGCGCTAAGAAATCGTATCCGCACCATTTGGAGAGGATAATAATGGTTCTGGGATCGATAACTCGAACTTTCCCTGATTAATGCTTACCTTAAGCAAAATTGCAGCCAATAGCCAGCCTATCCCGCCATCGGTAACTGGTAGCTCAAAATGTTTATTCAAGACAGGCTGTCCGTTAATTTGGCAGTAACTGGTAATATCTTTGACGTGAGCTAGCAAGCGCCCGGTCTCTTCTACATTTTTTGCCCATAAAGTATTCTGGAAAATATCATTGTCGCTGTTTCCAAAAGTGATATCTATTTTATCAAAAGTGAAGTGCTGAGAATTTACAACGTCTAATGAGTTATCTAATATTTTAAACCGATCGCCCTCGCAGAGCAGGACGCATCCCATTAACCCGGTCATCTCTACCCCGTCGCCTAATGATTTTCTACCAATACCCGCGCGCTGTAAATTGTCCGCCGTTGTAGGCAATGTTTCCCCGTTTATTTCAATAGTTGAAACAGCACCTAAAAAAGCGAGTTTTGATAATACATCTCGCGGGGCTAATTCATAGTCAAAATAGTGTTGCCCTGGTTTATCGTAGTTGAGAATTAATGCACCCTTTGGGAGTTTTAGGCTAGCAAGTGACATAATGCGATCGCGCTAAGGTTCCCTGACATTTTAGCCTAATATTGGTTATATATTAAGTCCATATCAAGATCGTCGTCTTCTTTCTTTTTACTTTTCGACTTAGTGTCTGAGGCTCGGCTTTTTTTGTCGATCGCCCGCTGTTTTAGCGCTTCCCTTGTCTTCTTTTGCAGAGCTAGACTCGCTGCTAACTCTTCAGCCGTGCAGGCTTTGTGCCGTACAGTTAACGGTGCATTCAGAAAGCACTCATCGCACCAATCCCAATAATCTGTCCGGCTGTCGTTGTTTGAAAACATAAAGCCACAGAGGATACAGTTTCTGGTAACGCAAGGTAGCGGTGGATACACGATTTCCGATCCTTCAAAACTCATTTATTTTTTTCTCCGATTGTGTTATTCCTATGCTATACTATAACAACAACAAACAACCGGAGAATTATGATAAGTTTAACCGATTACACAAGCCCTGAGCTAAATAAAGCGATTACTGATTTTGAGAAGGGCAACGGCTCGATCACCCGTATTTCTTGGTTTATCACTTTGTTCAAGATTTGGGTAGAGGATTGTCTGATTAATCCTGACTATTTTATCGCGGCTGCTGTCGCCAATCCGAATAAGCCATTTACCCCAATAGATAGGGCTGAAGTTGTATACACTTTATTCTCGCAGGGTAATGTCACATCAAAATTACAGAGTGCGATCGACAGGTTAGAGGCTCGATTTCATAGCATAGAAGATGCGGATGAGATCGACAATTTGCTGAGTGCTTTAATACTTGAGATCGCCCGCAACGAAAACTAAAATGCAATTTAAAACCCGATCGCGCGATCGGGTTTTGTTTTACTATTCCCAACACTGGGAATAGCGGGGATTAACCATAAACTAATTCGACTCCTATTGTATCTGACGACCCGGTTGGTAGTCGCCAAACAACAACACCATTCTCTGTTCGCCAAGCGTCGGTCACTTGTAGTTTTATAGTGCCATCATCAGCCTTGTCTGGGCTGACGGTACGACCTGGTCTGCTAACGTAACCTGAGTAAAATTCACCATCGCTAGTCGCCACAGTAGGCGATGTCATATCGACATTTAGGATCATTAAAGTTACGATTAACTTCGTATTAAATGCCTTCTCAACAAACTTTAAAAAAGCAGGATTCCTTTTGTGATCCTTCAATGACATGGTTAATTCTGCCGCCTGAATCGATCGAGGTTCTGGTTTTGTAAAGTCAGTCCCGACTACCATGTCTGTGTCGTAATTCCTAGTAAATTCTGGCAGTTCGATCGTCTTCACTTCACCGTTAACCAGAATAACCCCATTGTCATCAACAAACGCAACTTTGAGCATAAATTTAATCCACAAATATCGTTATTTCTGCAATGCGATCGCCCTGATTATCACCCTCTAGCATAACATCATAAACAAGCGATCGCGCTGCTGTGTCCGACTTTTCAACATTGAAATTAACAACGCTATAAGGTAGTAGTGAGGCATCCGGTTCGCGGTTTAAAGCGATCCGGATCGCCTGAGCTATGCCCTCTATATGCACTAAATCGAACGGTTTCTGTTGCCAGTTATAGGCAACTTTGTTAGCCAAAAATTGAGCTTTTGCTTTTAGTCTGGCAACATTAAAAGGTAGCCCATTCGTCATAATAGAGGACGTGATCCGGTCACTCCCCCAAGTCACTCCCTTAGCTTTCAACAGTGCTGAGTCGATGAGATTTAGGGCAACAGCGGACTCTTTTAGTGTTTCCCCGTCTGGACTCTCCCAATAGTCCAATAATGCCACGGCTGCGACAAAGTGAACGCCCGCACTTTCACCACCGCGATCGCTAGTGCGGATAGGGAATACCGCAGCGGCGTTAGCAGAATCTAATAATGGGATCGCTGCGGTAGCGCTAACGCCCGGCTGAGTGTACACCGCGATCGCGCTTAATGCGATCGCCTTCTCATTCAAAGCAGAGGCAATATCAGCCGTAATATCAGAGCCTGCTGTAACAATCAGTGTCGGGATCTGTCCGTCAATGGCTGCTACCAAACCGATCGCAGCAACTAGATCGATTGTGTCATAGTCCGCGACCGAGTAGGTGACGCGAACAGTACCAAGCGCCGGAATTGTACTCGCAGCCGTGCGGGTTATTAGCCCTGTAAGCGGGGCGATCGTGTAATGTGTAGGGGCTATGTATGTTATATCCTCTCCCACGTTAGTTACGATTATAGGGGCAACTATGTTAGGGTGATCTAGCTTGATTGTTTGAAGGGCATTAAATGTGTAGCTTTTAGCTGCTACCGCTGCTACCGCGACCGACGGCGTGGCATTAATTGCGATAACAGGTACTTGAGCGTACTTTAAAATCGTCTCGATCGCGTCAACTAACCCGTAAGATTCTATCCCCTTGCCTGACGCGGTAGATAATGATAACCGCTCTCCGTACTTTGCGATCGCCTCAGTTAGAGATTTAATCAAGGTCGGGTTGCCGTCGCCTTTTGCAGCGTTTCCCACTATTGCGATAACATCCCAAGGGGATCTCGGTCTTCTAATACCTTGCTCTATCAAAATGCTAGTCATAAAATATCGATCCTCATTGTTAATATTTCTGGACTGGTTACTGCTATTTCATTAATTCGCTGTCTTCCCACTATATCAAAACTTTGCTCTAGCACCCATCTTTTTTGTTGGAAATATTCGCGGCGGGTATCAAAAGTTAAATCAAATAAAGCCCCTGTAACTTTCAATTGCTCTAGTGCTGATTCCACTCTTTCTGCTACTTTCCCGGCTCCGGTTTCTTGGTAATATTCTGGCAGACTTATCACGATCGCTACTTTCTGGATTCGCGTCTGGAAATTAGCCGAAAACGTGCGATCGTTCTCGATCGTCCTCTCACTGGGGAATAGGATCAAAATGTCGCCAGCGTTATCTGCGATCGCTAGCTCCTGCACTTTGTTAGGGTGTATTCTCAGCAATACGTTAGGCGCAAGCGTAGCGCGCACGGGTGCTAAAGCTGCTGATATTTCCGTCCTGATTTGCTCAGAATCAAACATAATGGAGAAAGAGGCGGACAATGCCACCTCTGAGCTTAACTACAACAACACAATCGTGTTTATCATCAAAGTGTAGCACGTCTTCAAGATTAATCATTTATTCCCAACACTGAGAATTTTAAAAAATGGCAGATTCCGCGATCGGGCTAATCGCCGTGAGGCATGGAGAAATCACCCAATTTGAGGACTTCTTAAGAAGCGCTGGCTTCACACCGGAAACTACAGAATGCGATCGGTCGGTGCTTAGCAATTGCTATGCTGACAAACGGATTTATGGCCGCGGAATGCTTCAGGTCGGAGTTACCATAATTTTAGTAGATAGCCAATTCGTGAATAAAGAAAGAGTTGTAAAATATTGGCAGATTAGGATATAATATCAATGTAAACTCGGAGACTTAAGATCCCAAGGGTTTAGGAACTGGATTAAAGGAATACCGCCGCCGCTGATCCGGCGGTTTTTTATTGCGGGCGATCGCCCCTTCACCCGCCGTCACACAATGGGGTAAAAAGTCATAGGACAATCACTGTATTTTATAATATATAGCGTTCTGTGACACACTTAAACCTATACACCGTATGCCTTTTGCCCCAATATCAAAACGGGGCGGTGGCTGAGGTTTGAAGCGCGCGATCGGGCGATCGGGCGATCGAGATTCACAACGTTACAAAAGCAGCTATCTAAATGCTTAGAAGCTATACTAGGAGCGGGTTTCACAACGGTGCAATGCGGGTTAAAAGGCGATCGGGCGATCGCGCTAAAAGATTTCTGAGATTTCCTGATATTCCGAAAAAACTGTGCTATAATATAGGAAACACCGCGAAGCGCAAACTTCCGGTGCATGAGCAAACCTAACTACAGGTCAACTAATGTCTAATATAGCACGTAAAGCAACAATCGCCACAGTCAGTATCGGGATTTTAGAGTTTGAAGGTCTAAGGTTTGACGACAATGGGGAGTATGCGGTAGCGGTTCCACAAATCTGTAGTATATTTTCGTTCGACACAAACCAGGCATCAAGAGATATCAAAGCTATACTGGGTAAGGGTTTGCAGTTCGACAAGTCGCGTACTACGTTAAACTCAAAGGCTGTCAATTGTATTACACTTCTGGACTTTGAAAAATTAATCAGAGCGCTAGACAAAAAGGGAAATAAACAGGCTGAAGTTATCATAAATTTGGGTAAAAACCCCGTCTTTTAAGACGGATTTATATTTCTTGATTTTCCTGATTCTCCCTTTTGGTATGGTATAATATAATAAGCAAACAAAAGGGAGGCAAAATGAAGGGGCGGTATCAATTCCGATTCTATCCGACAATCGAACAAAAAATAAGCTTGGCTCAATTGTTTGGGTGTGTCCGGGTAGTCTGGAATGATGCACTAAGACTATGCAAACAATCCGAAAAAAAGCCTAGCTCAGGCGACTTGCACAGAATTGTCACTACTCAGGCAAAAAAGACAGTAGAAAGAGCTTGGCTAAGTGAAGTGTCAAGCGTAGCTTTGCAACAATCTGTTGCAGACTTAGAGACCGCATTTACAAACTTTTTTAATTCTCACAATGGGAAGAGAAAGGGCAAAAAAGCTGGCTACCCTAAGTTTAAGAAAAAAGCCAACAGTCAGTCAGCAAGATTGACCCGTAACGCTTTTACGATGCGAGGCAATGAAGTCTATCTGGCAAAAATAGGGGATGTTTTCCCGGTTTGGTCAAGAAAACTACCATCAAAACCTAGCTCTGTCACAATAATTAAAGACTGTGCAAATAGGTATTTTTTGAGCTTTGTTGTAGAAGTTTCCCCTATTCACATTGAGCCAAAAAATCAAAGTGTTGGGGTTGATTTAGGTATCAAAACCTTCGCTGTAATGAGTGATGGCACAACCGCCCAAAGTCCAAACTACAAAGTGTTAGATCGTAAAATTCGCAGGCTACAGCGCAAGTTATCCCGTCAAGTCCAAACCTCAAAACGTAGGGACAAAACCAGGTTAAAAATAGCCAAACTGCATAATCAGATTGCTGACACTAGAAAAGATTTTCTGCACAAACTCTCGACTAAATTGGTGAGTGAGAACCAAACCATCATTTTAGAAGATTTAAACGTAGCCGGAATGGTAAAAAACAGAAAACTATCAAGGGCAATCAGTCAGCAAGGTTGGAGAGAATTTAGGACACTCTGTGAGAGCAAATCAGAGAAGTATGCCAGAGATTTTAAAGTAATTAATCGCTGGGAGCCGACCTCTCAAACTTGCTCAGACTGCGGTTTTCGGTGGGGTAAAATCAGCCTATCTGTTCGATCGATTCAATGCTTAAACTGTGGGAGTCAGCACGATCGCGACCTAAACGCAGCAAAAAATATACAGAAAGTCGGGATGGGGCATCGCCACGACTCTAAACGAGCACAGAGCTTGAGTAAAACTACCTCGGTAGTATCGGGCTATGAAGTGCTAAGCCTAAACTCGTCTATTTTCGATTAGTCCGGGTTTAGAATCCCCACGCCTTTAGGCTGGGGTGTATGTCAATGCGGATAGCTTGATCGGTTTGGCATTAACTCAACTATTCTCTGATGCTTTTGAGATCGAATTTGACAAGCACGATCGGCAAGAATATCTAACCGCCCGACTAACAGGAAAGATTACCCGACGCACGTTTACGGATGCGGTAAAAGCATATATTGAGACTCACGAAGTCTCGGAGAATTACCAGAAATTTGTGTACTCGAATTGCTCAGACAAAATCAACCGATCGCTATTCGGGAAAACCGCAGCTAAACTTTGTGCAGAGCGATCGTGTAGCAAAGATGAACTCAGGAGTACCCACAGCGCCGCATCTCTGGTGTTGATAGACAGAATCGAAGGTCACGCCATGAGGTTGGTCGATCGCGGTATGGAACCGCAAATAGCCACCGATGACGCGGTTAGCTTCTACTCTTAATTTCTAACCGCCCGATCGCCCGCAACACCGAACCCGCCCCGTGCGGGTTTTTGTCTGGGAGACTCCCAACACTGGGATTAATCTTCAAGGGCGATCGGGCGATCGGTATCAACTGGTTAACTCAAGACATCCCAAATACTGCGGCTTGTGACTCGAAACGGTTACTCGCTAAGGGTTCCAAGACATCCCAAGTCAGTCCCACCAAAACACTTGCCAAAACAGCCAAAAACCTTACTGGGTATAGCTTCCCCGTCCCACCAAAAAGCGAAAACTACCGATCGCCCCTTCAACTTGCAGGTTCGTTTATGTCAAAAGTAGTCTGCATTAGAGCCTCTAAAGGACTGCGGACACGCCCCGCTAAAGCGTCATCAGTACCGATTACGGTATATGTGAGGTTGCGCTCATCAAACGAGTCATAAAACGCCGTTTTACCCGCGTTTTCGAGTAGGTCTGAGGTAGTAATGCGATCGACACTTTCGATTTGATTAACTTCCTCTAAAATCTGCCTTGATGCGATCGGACTGCTACCGCCTATCACATTGCGATCGAGTAGCTGCGAACTGCCACCTATCACGGATCTGTTAAGTATTCCCGATCGCCCGCTGCCTATCACATTGCGATCGAGTAGCTGCGAACTGCCACCTATCACGTCCCTATTCTGAACCCATTCTAAGCCCCTATTAATAATTTCTGCATTAGCGCGATTAATTATTTTTTCAGGATCTACTGTCAGCACAAAATTTTCGGGATCTGCAATGATACTTTTGCTATCACGTAAAATAACAGATCCCGCACTTCGTATTAATTCATCGTTAAAAGTACGGATTAAATTTTCATCTATTACCGGGCGATCGGCTAAAGCTTCCCTAATCTCAGCTTTTAAAAAATCATTACCAGCATCTCTAAGGGCATTTGCAGGACTTTCCTTGAATGCGGCCTGCCAGTCTTTAGATTCACCTAAAGACATCTTTTTTGCTTCATTAATCGCCTTTTTGGCGACCGTTGTTGCAATATATTTTTTAGCAATATTACCGCCCGCCCATTTTGCGATCGCCTTAGCTGATCCCTTAGTTAGTGCGCCCGCCGTTACCTTTATTATAATGGGAATTATTGCTATCATTTGAGTAAACCTAAATTTGCATTATGACTAACGAATTAAGCGCTACAATCAGACTGATTAATCCTCACGTTAACTGCTTTTTTAGCTGCGATTGTGGCTTGAATTGGTGTCCAGGCAGCGTTACCGCGACTGTTCGGCTCCCTATGACCGACTATTCAAATGAATTTGTGCTGGTTTATGACATTGGCAATGAGTGCCACTGGGTAGCTGCAAACCTGGTACGATATGCCACGATTCCCAACACTGGGATTAATGAGCCTAAAGACTTTTAGAATTAGAAAACAGATTTAATTCTAGCCGTTCCCCAAAGTTTTCGGAGTAAGCAGGCAGCGAAGTGCGATCGAGACTTAGCAATATAAAATCATAAGTCCGATCGCCCATTAAACAACTACCACCAACACCGGGGACTATCCATAAAGGCAATATTTTAGGTTGTTGCGCGTGACCTTTATAAACTCTATTTTGTTGCCCATTATTAGGGCTGGCGAACGATTCTAAGCTAGTTGTAATGTACAAATGAGCTAATACCTCAAATAGCTCTGATCCCGTAGGATTGCCGAAAATATCAATAGCACCGACCAACGATTTCTCAAAAGTTAACGGCGTTAAGTGGTAATCAGATTTTAAAAAAGGTACACTGGGTAGAGTGCTTTTTATTAGTTGGTCTAATGATATCATATTCCGAGTTTACGCTAAAATATGGTGCTGAATTTAACGAATCCATCTACTCCGACTGGCTGCCAGTCGCCACTGCTAGAGCGTCGATTTTCCCTTCAGCTTCAAGGGAGTTAGCAACCGAATACTATCTAGGCTGGCTGCTTTGTACCACGTCGGGCGATCGGCAAGAATCAGAAGTCAAAAGTTTTGAAGTAAAGCCAGAGGGTTACTCAGTAAGTTATGCCGATGGGGTTCCCAAGTGCGATCGCTGGCTTAAATTTTTAGAGCAATTAGCGATCGCAGCGGGTTTTGAGTTACCAGAAATTAAACGCACTCGAACATTTGGGGGAAATAGAACTGAGGTATTTGTACACCGATTTTAGCCTAAACCAGCCCCTGTTTTAACTGGCTAATCCGAGTTGCAATCATCGTTCTGACTGATTTCCTTTGCTCTACTTTTAACCAAGCGTCAAGAGTCATTAAATCCACAGTAGAATTAATGACGGTTGCCGAGTCCTCTATTGCGTAAGAGCCAAGATCGACAATTTCAGTATTAGCCATCGGATCGATTGTTTCTGACTGCTGTACAAGCTCGATCGCCTTCAGCTTAGAAAATCTTTGATAATCCGGGTGTTCTTGTAATTGTTGGATCTTGGTCGCTCCCAGTGCGTTTGTACCCGCGACTAATGCGATCGAGTCGAACGCTAAGACCGCCCCTGGTTTCATTCTTGGCTGGCATTTTTCGGGGGAAAATATAACAACTTGTAGCATGGTTTTTGGGTTTTCTCTTAATAGTTGAATCGGGCTATCAAAGCAGTCAAAAACTAAACAGCTTTGACAACATCAATATATTTGATGCCTGCCGGATCGTGGATCATTGTACCGCTAGAACATGAGAAAAAAGGGAAGATTCGGGTTAGTCCTTGTGTTGGTGCTAAAAATTGCTCATCAACTAACTGGGCAATTGTAGACTCGATCCGGCGACTAATTACCGCGGGATCTCTAGTGTAAATAACGATCCGATCGCGGTTAGTTGCAGCCGCGAAAACTCCGTATTTTTCGAGAATATCGCTCGAACTAAAGGGCGATCGGATAAAACTTGCAGAATTACCCGCGGCTGAGGTTCCCAGTTGCTCGATCGCAGCGTCTAAAGCTGAAACATCGCCATTTTGAGGATTCATTATTCGAGATGCTAACACCCGCATCCGCTGCGATAACAGAATTGTGTCAGGCTCTAAAACTGTCTCACCATCCGCACTCAGTCCGGCGCTCAAGATAGTATCAATTAGAAATTCTACCCACTGAGCATAAGTCGCAGTATTAGGGTTAAATGCTGACACCGTAACACTGACGTTAGGGTTGTTATACAATCCGGTGTAGCCTAGTGCAGGTTCGCCGATCGCCGCAAACCTGTTTAAGCGCTTAGCTATCTCAGATCGAACTATATCTATCTTGCGGTTTTCTACTAATTCCCTGATTTTTAGCGCATCCTGTGTCCGCGCTTCTTGCCACATTACAGAATATCCTTTTGCTGCCATTACAACAGGATAATTATCTGTGCTTAAAGACACTGGGGTTAACGGGATGTCAGCCGCGCCGGGTGCTAGCAATATTGCCTCTTCCCCTAAATTACCGCCCATAAAAATCGCACCGACCTGATCCTTCCCCGGTGGTAGGTCGCCCGTAGTAGGGATCAGCGTTCCATTCTCGAATGGATACTGGGGGAATCGGTAGTTATTCCGAATTTCTAAACCTTCTGAGATGTATTGCCACAGAGCAGAAACAGGCATCTTTAAACCTCTCTAAATTCCCATTGTTGGGATTAATAATGGAGCTTTCAACTATTCGGAATTAAGGCAAGTTTAGCGAACAGATTGCCACTTCACCCGCGCCGATCGTAGACAGAAATCGAGCATTTGGTACTAATACCGCATTAGCACCCGCGACGTTTGTTGCTTGCCCTTGTGTAGCTCCTACTGTAAATATCGTGAATACCGGGTCGCCAGCTTTCACGGCTGCGACAACTTGCACGCCTATTACACCACGGAAAAAATAAGCTACCTGATCCTCTGGGGGATGTTCATCTTTCAGATACCAGCGCTTGCAAGCACCCACAATAATAGAATCGGCATCGACTGGTAAAATTACCCCGCGGCGCTCTAAATTGCCCTCTAAAGCAGTCGCGATCGCCACAAAGCAACCCGGCTTAATCGCTGCGGTTGCCTCTGCATTGTAGGCAGTCCGGGCGCTGTCTTCCTGTCCTGACATCGCCAATTCGCCAGCAACAAGTTTGTTAAATAGCTCAGGCATTGATTAATCCTCCTTTTGATTTATTTTTTCCATGCGTTTTCGTAGCTGATGATTGCTGCGTTAGTGTCAGCTAGATCGCCCTTTCCGGCGATCGCATCATCTGGGAGTTCTGGGGGTATTCCTGAGCTTTTTTTGTTCAGTGCAGCCGATCGCTTTTTAGCCATACCGACTACAATCTCGATCGCTCTCAATTCTGCCGTAGCGTCCGGTGTTACCAGAAAGTCCGCAAGCGATCGAGCGAATAGCTCGTCAAATTCATGACTCGACATTTTAGTTTCAGTAACTAAAGCTTCAGCCGTCGATCTCAGACTAACGTATTTTTGGCTAATCTCAGCATCTTTCTGATATTTTGATGCTGACGCTTGCAAGGCTAGCACTTGCGCTCTCAAGCTCTCATTCTCAGCCTTCTGGATGATTAGTTCAGCTTGTGAGGTTCTATACTTATCATCTAGATCCAAGTATGCCGGATCTCTTTTGATATCGTCTGATTTTTCTGTCATTTGTTTGATAGCTTCTTTAACTCTTTTGACACCGACTGTTTTGATAACTTGCTGCAAATTAAAATTATCAGGAAATTCGCGATCGGCGCGCCCTATTCCTACTGTAGCATCTGCCGGAATAGAAACTGCACTAATCTCGAAAATTTCCCATTCGATCGCCTTTACTTTTTTTGGGGTTATTAATTTAGAATCCCACTCGTCCCCTTCCCACACTGCATTACTTAAAACTTCGTATTTGTGGACTCTGTACCCTACACTAATTCCCCTGATAATGCCGTCTGTGACGTTTTGATACAATTCCTCTGTAGCGGGCGATCGCGACATCTTAGCCACAGCTAAACCTCGATTGCCATCCCATTTTATCGAACTAATAACGCCTCTAACCTGATCCGGATCGTGATTCCACAAAAACTGAATTAAACCAGAATTAAGCCGATCGCCCGTAATTGCTTCTTTCCGACAATCTAGCACCTCATCGACAATTTCCCACCTCTCCCAGTCCATACGGCGATGTGGGGTGTTGCTAGCAAAGCTAAATTCTAGCGTTTTTATCCCTTCAGTATCGATCCCCGCGATCGGCTCAGACAATTCTCGATAGCTCATTTGCATAGTGCAAAATCCCAACACTGGGAATCGTTAATCCCTTAGAATATAGCACAATAAACGCAATTTTAATTAGTTGTGCGATCGGGTTTTAGTATGCTATAATATAAATACCCTTAACCGATAGGCAACTAAATGCTATTTCTGCCTGCTAGCACTTCTTTAGGAACTTTGGAGATTTCCGAGGTTTATGATTATTACGATCGCCCTTGCCTTTTTTCTTGCCACAACACGGTCGGCGATTTGTTTCTGGCTCTTTCAATTGATGAGAATTTCCTGTTTCATCGGTGGCTATATCTTGCTGTAACGGGCGATCGCCTGCAAGCTATTAAATCAGGGGATATTACCCTGAAATCTGCTTTTGTTGCTGAAAATAGCAAACTATTTGACGTTAAAATTTTCTGCAATAATACCAGCACCGTCAACTTAATTATTGGTGCAAACTTGCCGGACGATCTATTGCCTGCGGATGGTGTTTTCTTGAGTTGCGATCGCAAATAATATGACGTATAAAACAGTCTATTTGCACCGCGTCATAGCAGAAGGTACAATCTGCCGGAAACTGAGAAGGGGAGAGGTTGTGCATCATTTAAACGGCATTGCAGAGGATAACAGCCCTGACAATCTGGAAATATGCTCTAGCGCTTCCGTTCACAGGTTGCACCATCGCCGATCGCACTCCGACAATTTCCAACCCGATCGCCCTTTAGAGCAAGTGGGAGACCTCTGGTTTTAAAGAAAAATCTGTCACAGAATACTGTCATATTTATATAATATATGACGTTCTGTGACAGCCTCAAACCTATACAGTGTAACGATTTTACCCCAATATCAAAACAGGTCGGGCGATCGGGCGATCGCCCCGCTAAATTCCAGCCAATTCTGCAATTCGACTACCTACTGTGTCAGCCTCTAAAATCGAATTTTCGACAGTTTTCTGTAGCGCGGTAATTAATCCGTTAGGATCGCGCGGTTCGTCAATTCTTAATGGGAATTTCCCCCAATTCCCAATATCGCCATAATTAAACTGGATGATAGGGCGGATTAGTTGCTCTACCAATTCCTCCCCAAAAATACCCGCATCGGTACGGCTAGCCATTCTTAAAATCTCAGTGTGTCCGCTGTTTAAATTCGAGTCACCCGACCCGGATTCGCCTTGTCCTAAAATTGTCTCAGGTATTAAAAAACTCATTAAAATTCCCTGTCTGAGTAGTCTTAAAACTGACACAAAAAAAGCGCCGTCTGTCTGTTGCGCGATCGCCAAAATTTCATCAAGCGCATCAATTACCATCACGCCACTATTCCGAGCCTCTTCTAATTTTTCTAACATAACTTTTGCTGCCTCATCGGTTCCGGCGTTACTTTTGCCAACTAATAGCGGCGTTGCTTGCCGTTGCGCTGCGATCGCCATCGAAAGCATCACTAACCTGTATTGCTCCCAAAATGGGATCGCTCTTTCTAGCGTAGCAACACCCGCCGGATTATTCCCAAGATTAAAACACTCTTCATTTTTGATATGTAAAAAATCGGTTAATTCGATGTCTAATTCACCTTTTTTAAACCTAGTTTCTAAGCTTAAATCGTCTCTCAGTTTAAATTTTATAAACCGCGGATCAACCCAATTCAAACCCGCTAGCACTGCTTTTCTTGCTCTGACTTCGTGCCATTTTTCAGTAATAGAAAAGCCGTAATAAATTGATGACGCAATCTTGCTTTGATGAGTTTTGAATGATCCGGGTAAATCTTCAATTTGCTTTAGAATATCTTGCTGAATTTTGGGATCTTCGTGCGAGTATTCCTGCAAGTATGACAGCATTAATAAAATGCGAACCTTCGCCGCAGCGGCTATCCACGGCTGTTTAAGCATGGCTGCGTAGTCATTGACGTAATAATTCCCGTAACCGCCCGACGTACTGCTAGACCAGCCATTTTTAAACCAGTGTGAAGAGGATTCGCCATAGCCTAAACTCTGACTGATAAGAGATACTAATGGAGTAAGCGCTGCTGTTTGCATAATAGTGATAATTCCCAGTGTTGGGAATCTCGATATAGTATGGTATGGTGTAATCACACATACAGGTTATAACTCATGTTATCAGGATTTTTAAAGAAATGGTTTCAGCCGATCGCCCCGAACGATTCCAGCGAATACTTACCGGAGCGCAAATCGTGGGAATTGAAGCCGGGCGATCGGGTATTTGTGGGAATTGCTCAGGGGGGCGCGACGATCGAGTCGATCGCCGTCGATCGGGTTATGGGGACGGCTACGATCGTATGGGATAGTGAACACGATCGGAGGCGGTTAATCTCGGTCTTCAACAGTAAAGAAAAGTTTTTTATTCACTCAGTTTCTGCTGAGGTTTAAAATGTGGGATTGTTAAATTGTACACCAACACTAGGGGCGATCGGATCTCTGGTGTGTACCAAATCAAAACAAGCAAAAGCGCTAGCGGCCGCCATCACTAAATCATCATGCCCTGAGACGGCGCGGCGATCGTCTTTTGAAAACTTTTTAAACTCTTCTATACCTTCCCAATTTTTAGGGTAATTTATTGCGTTTTCCTCTACAAATAGCTTTAATCTGTCAGTATTAATGATTTTGCTAGACTTAGTTGATAGTATTCCTTGTATGCGAATATCAGGCATTTTTTCGGCTAAGTTTTCAGCTATTACCTTACCGCCTGAGTTAATTTCCACTCCGATGATTAGTGGCGGATATCGCCTTATAAATGGAATTAAAGCCCTGATTGATGTTGATACCGGAGTTTTGTTTTTGTGGTACTCATAAGCCAAAGTATAGGGAACTGTGGAGATATCCCAAGCTTGAGCCGTGAAGTAATCATCCCCGCCATAGTTGGGGTCTATCCCCCACAGATAGCGGCGATTGTGGACAGGTGAAGCATAGTTGCCGATCGCGCAAGCATCAACAGCCTCGACATCGAATAGCATAGACTCTGCTTTTTTAACGTGCCAGTTGCCATATAAGAGCCGATCTCGATCAACTGAGTTCTGAGCTTGTAAGTTTGCCAGATAACCCGGATCTGCTTTTAGCAAGGTCGGGTTATCTTCTACGGTCGCGCCGATAAAAGTAAAACTTTTTGGTAGGCAACCCGGATATTTTATCTGCAATTCCTGCTTTGTGTCACCCCAAATAATAATATCATCAACTACGATAAAAAACCTTATTTTCCCTGCTTTTTTGGGGTCTGCATAGCCGTCTTCACCTATCCACCAATTAACCAACTCAGCAACCCAACTATCGGCATCCGGGTTGCAAGTTGCCCTCATTTTTGGCTCAAAACCGTGGGGCGATCGCAACCTAGAAAGTAAGTAGAAAAACTGTTTTTTAGTAAAATGCGTAACTTCATCAAAGCCTACATAGGGTAATTGTGCGCCCTGCCAATTATTCACATTTTTTTCGTGCTGTAAATGCGAAAACCGGATAGTCGATCCGCTGGGAAACGTCCACTCTAACCGCGTCTGATGAGCCGTCGCGCCCTTCAAGGGATACCATCTCTGAGACTCATCCCACAAACCGCCCTCATTGCATATCTCTGGGTATGTCCTACGCAAGATAACGGCGCTGTAAATGCCATTATCAATATGCTTCGCAGCGTCCCAAAGCAGCCACGTTGTTTTACCGGGCCCCGCGCCGCCTCCAAACAATAAAACTTCTGCTTTACTTTTTAATGCCAGCGCTTGCTTAGGGTGTGGTGGCGGAAAATCTGCAAACTTTTGCCGCTTCCCTCTGGCAATTTCTGCCATTTTTCGTAGCTGTAAAGCTTTAGCTAGTGGCATCGTTTTGTACCTTGCTGGCTGGTAGCAAATATTGCTCAGAGTCGTCTGTCACGTCGATAATTTGATGCTTAACAGCATCTATTTCTATCCCTTCCGGCGCGATCGCCGTAGCGCTAACGGAAATATCACCTAATACCTCAGCAGCCCTTACAAGCTCACGCAACTGTAGCAAATTAATCTCATCTTCCCCTATCGTCTGAGTGATTTTAGCAAGTGTTGCACTCATGGTCTCCCCCAATTGATTCATCCACCGTTTCGCGATCGAATTTCTGTATTGCCAGTAAACCGCATCTAAATGCGGCGATGTTTTCACTTTCTCACTGATAGGAATCTGCTTTTTTGCAGGAATATTAAAGTGATTTTCGGCTGCTTTGATGCCTAGCACGTCCCGCATCGCCGTCATCATGCAACATTGCTCATCGGTTAATTTTGGGTGCAGCCTGCGTAAAAAAGGATCTTTATTCCTCATTAGTTTTAACTAAAATTAATTGTCTATATCTTTAAAACTAACACACAAAGACAAAAAAAGCGATCGAGATTTCAGTCCCGATCGCCTCAGCATTAATCAATTCCCAACAATGGGATTAGAACGGGATTAATTCTGAGAATGCTTTAGACGCGATCGCATTCACAGCATCAAAATGCTCTATATTCAGAGGGGAAACATTAAGCATTTTTTCGAGTAGCGCGATCGCCTCATGACCGGGTGCTTTGACTTTTATCAGTTCTATCGCTAGGCTAATCGTGACTTGATTCTTGCGGGTGCTGCTTAAATCGTCAAAGCTTCCGACTTTTGCGTGCTCTAAAAATTTAGTCAATCGGCCGCTATCGATCGCGATCGCGTTGGAAGTGTAGGCAGCTTCTATCGCTTGCATAAACTCACTGTAAAGACCACTGAGAAACTTAATCGCCAGCAATTCATCAGGCGACTCTTTCGCGGGTTCTTTAGCGGGTTCTTGAGCCTTTAACGGCGCGTTGGGGTAAGTTACGCCCGATCGCCCGCCTGATGTCGGTTGACCGCTAAAGCCCGATTTAGTGGCAACTGATGGCTGGCTGGAATTTTTGCCTTCATCATCACTGAATACCCAAGATGCGGGGATCTCTGCTAACGGATAATCGTATCCGTTAGCTTTAGTTAAAGCTATCTGGGCTATTTGTTGCCAGTCCGGCCGCCCTTCTCCCATAAAGATCGGCAATTCGACACCATCACACAGCATATTGCAGTATAAAATACTGCCGGGATTACTCGATTTTGTTTTTGTGGGATCGGCTGGTGTCGGATTGATGCCGATTTGTCCATTTTGTGCTTGCTCAGGACTCAGGCTAGCGATCGCCCACAACATACCCCGTGCAAAGCTGGTTCCCGATCCTGTCTCGAATTTGTAAACTTGGCTTTGTTCATCTTCCAGCAATAAACCGACCTTCCAGCCGTCCTTACCGCCCCGATTCGCTTCAAAGATATTCAAGCCTCGCAACCCGCCCGGTTTGCTTTGAAAGCTTACCGCGTCCACCTTTACAGGCTCACCGTTTGAAACGGTAAACCATAAACCGCCTTTGGTGCGGTTGCAGTAGATGGTTTGAACGCCCAACCTAAATGTCAAAAATCCTGTTTGCTTAGTCATGTTTAGATCCGATTAGCTCTGTTTGTTTTTGTCTGACTATTTAACTATACCATAGCATTTTGCAAAATCCGCAAAAAATAAAAAAATATTTTTAGGCGGGGCGATCGTCGCTTTTTTTGCCCGATCGCCCCGTCACAAAATAGGGGAGAAAGTCATACAACATACTGATATTTATAATATATATGACGTTCTGTGACAGACTTAAACCTATACGCAGTAACGATTACAGTCATTTTACAAACTCGATGCCTAATTGCCCTAATATCCCCAAATATTGCGCGGGCGATCGCCCTAAAAGATTTCTACTATTTTCCTGATATTTTACTAAAGCTATGCTATAATACAGATAGCACCGCAAAGCTACTAACTTCCGGTGCATGAGCTAACCTACCTAAGAGGCTAACTAATGGCTATCATACCACACAATTTCAATGGCAAGGCGATCGAGCAAACATCTTCAGAGACTGTTATTAACGGCGTAACAATCCCCAAAGGGTATGTCAATCTCAGTCAGATCGCACGGGCGGCTAAAAAGCCTTTAAAGAATTACTGGCGACTCACTGGCACATTAGATTATGTTATAGCACTGTCTGAGAATCCGACGGCTGGAACCTATACACCGCCCGGCGCTCACATTCCCGCCCCCGACAACCATGCGGGTTTGAGCGATTCTTTACAGATGGGTATCAAGTCAGGTTTACTTATCTATACTCAGGACGCGATCGGGGGCGATGCCGATATTTATTCTCATCTTGAGATAGCAATACACGCTGCACAATGGATTAGTCCGCAATTTGCAGTCTGGGCAAACCGCACTCTGAGGCTGGTTATCAGTGGGGAGTTTAAGGCTCTTACCGATGAAGCTAAACAGGCAGAAAAGGAGCTACAAATAAGATGGAAAAAGATCCGATCGGCAACAATATTTACCCGCCGCGAACTTACGGACTCAATCAAAGCTTGGTACGATCGCCCCGACACTCAGACGAATCTACCACTAGGAAAAATAATTGCCCAATGCACCAACCAACTCTATCAAGCCATGTGGGGAGTTACCGCAGCGCAAATCCGATCGCACTTCAATCTAACCAAAGATTCCCAATTGACCCGCGATTACCTCTCAGAACGCGCTTTAGACAAGCTAAAACTCCGTGAAGACTACGTGATTGAGTTTATCGACTTTGAGGGTGCTATTCCCCACGAAAACGCCGTGCAGATGGCAAACATTGTCCGCTGCCGCGTTCACTTCACAGATTAATCCCACTGTTGGGAATACTTGCCACCCGTCGCACTCAGACGGGTTTTTTGTGGGCAATTCTTAGCTGAGATGGGCGATCGGGAAAGTCATACAAAAAAGTCATAATTTTTATATATATATGCCTTGTATGACAAGCTTAAACCTATATACAGTAACGATTACAGCTATTTTAAAAACTCGATGCCTAATTGCCCTAAATTCCCCATAATCTGACACCGGAGGCAGAGCCAATTAAGGGCGATCGGGTCATTCTCTGGCTGCATTTTAATAGGACGCTACAGAAACAACCGGACTCTACCATTAACAGTTGGGCAATGTTTTTTATCAAAAATATTTTAAACATTTTGGCTTTTTTACTTTTGCTTTGCTTTGCTTTAATGTAGCTTCAGTATGCTAAATTTTCCTAGTTTTAAAAAATGCTCAGAGGGGGGGGGTCTAGGGGGGTATGCTGGGGTAGCACTTTTCAAGCTAAATTTATAATGATTTATGATGCTAGCTTCAAAGTTTTATAATCAAGATTAATCATGATTAATTAGCAAAACTTTAAGAAACTTTAAGAAACTTTAAGAAACTTTAAGAAACTTTAGCAAAACTTGCAAAACTTTGTAAAAACTTCTTAAAACAAAAATTGCTTTAACTTCATTCATTATATTAATTAATCTTGCTTCTAACTTGAAGTTGCTATTAAGAAATAATCTGAAGGGGGGGGTCTAGTGAGGGGGGCTGGGGTACTACATAGCAACTCAAAGCTAATATTTGCTTGATGTTAAGTTTCTTGATTTAAGTTTCTTGATTTAAGTTTCTTGATTTAAGTTTCTTGATTTAAGTTTCTTGATTTAAGTTTCTTGATTTAAGTTTCTTGATTTAAGTTTCTTGTTTTCAAGTTTCTTGATTTTAAGTTTCTTGATTTTAAGTTTCTTGATTTTAAGTTGCTGGTTTCGATCGCCTCCCCTACCATGCACCTATGTCCTCCCCCCACCTATGCCACCTATGCCACCTATGCCTATGCCTATGCCTATGCCTATGCCTTAACCATGCACCTATGCCTAGCGCGCGCGTGTAGGCACGATCGCACGTTAGAGCATACCTTGCCTTAGCCAT
>Ga0209414_1000379_pt1 | contig 21142 bp, 22 predicted proteins | sample LakVidmifraction_4_FD_181154 | JGI IMG/M metagenome (GOLD analysis project Ga0209414, IMG submission 181154) | Hypersaline microbial communities from Lake Vida, Antarctica - Brine Hole Two &gt;0.2 micron (SPAdes) (version 2) | ecosystem: Environmental > Aquatic > Non-marine Saline and Alkaline >...
CATTTTCTGCTGCGACAGATGCTGCGCCCATTGGGCCTCCTATTGCTTTTCCCCATTGTAATTCTTCTTTTGTAGGCATAATTATCTGATATTTTGTATTAACCCAAAGGTAACATCATAAATAAATAACGGTCCTTGTGAGTTATTAGTGGTTAATTTTAATTCCATATAGGTTCCCCTCATTTTAGGTAACCATTTTGTGAGAACAGTATCTCCATTATGTTGAGCATGGTTACTTAGTGTAAAGATATTAACTTCAGGGTTAATTACAACATCTCTAGGTACAGTAATTCTGAAACAATCTTTAACTTTACTTGCAAGTAATTCCATAGGAACTGCTTGTTGAAAGGAATTAGTCTTAATAGTGATATTATTCACTCCTGTATAACGCTCTTCATTATATAGTTCTAACTTATTCCATGTATCAAATGGTAAATTTAATCCTGATTCAGTAGTTTTCTTTGTCAGTATCTCCATATTTTGGAATAACTTAGATACTGTTTCCTCCCCATTCGCTATAATGGTAATGCTTGATGGGTGCCGTTTTCCGTAAAACATTCCTGTAATACCTACACCATGCTTAAATATACCTATAGATCCTATAGTTGGTACTGTTTGATTTGAGTATAAATGAGGACCATGACTAAAGAACCATCTTGGAGTCCAAGAATGTCTACTTATAAACATTTGACGTTCTAAGTTATATGACCACATAGTAATACCAACCTTAATAAAGACCCTTTCTCTCAGTGGTTCTGACCCTACGAGTATAGTTCCATACGTATCACTTAATAACTGTACACGTATCCTTTCATTATCATCTAGTGGACCTGATATAGTTGCAAGATCTTCTCTGAGTAAGAAGAACTTACCTTGTAGTTTATCTACTATAACTCTACCCCATATGGTATTAATAGCATGTAACCAATGTGTATTACCTGCATAACCTCCATCTACTGTTGCCATAGGTACTGCAGGTCTGTTAAATGCCCCACCAGTTCCTAGGGTAATCTCCCCTGCACTTGTAGCTTGAGTTGCTAATACATTATAGAATAACTTCCATTGTACCTGAGCTGTGCTTGCATAGAGTTCTCTATTTACATATAAATCTGTGAGTTCCCCATACTCTTGAGGAACATCATAATAATTATTTGCCATAAATATTTGATACCCATCAGCTTTTTCTCCTTGAACAGCTTGTGCTGAATAAATTATACGATTAACTAAAGAACCTTTTCGTATAACATCTTCAATAGGTGTAACCACATAAGGCTTTATTGTAGGTTGTGTAGAGTATTGAGTATTATATCCTTTAGAGTAACCAGGTGAATTAAAGTTAGGTGCACCCATAGATAATAATCCAAAAGGAGTATCTACATTAGCTAGTTGTTTATATTTCGGGTAAAATGGTAGTGTGCTAGGGTCTCCAGTAACAGTTTCTTCTGTGTATGTGCTTGATTGAGTAAAATGTCTGTAATCATAATTATTATCTGACTCCAACCAAAAGTATAACATCACATTCATATTAGGCGCTTTTGTGTACTTTAAACGTCTATTACCCCAATCATCAGATTCAGGCCAAACATACGCTGATTCATCACTTAACTTAAGTCCGTATTTACTAATGAATGTATCCCCGTTGTACACAGTAATAGAACCACTAAAATCTTTCCAACTAACATAATCTACAAACATCCCTACCATTTGGTTTAAGGGCCCATATTGTTTATCATTACGTCTTGTAAGTGTGTGAACTACGAAGTCAGCTCTAAATCCTGATGCAGCAGGATTATTATTTCCCGGTATGTTATAATAACAAGATTCTTCAAAATCATTATTATCAATCCTCATATAGTTTCTATAAAAATACTTTACTGGTCTATAAAAATTTATAGGGTTTCCAGTTGTAGAAAACCAAGTAAATCCTTGTGATGATGCCATTTGAAGTTCGCTACTTCCTTTGACTAATATGGTATTTCTTTTACCACCATCAGAAAATGACATAGCAGGAACACCAAATGCTTTAATATCTAAAGGATTACTTTCTAATTCCACTTCTGTAGTAACTAAAGATGCATTTTGTGTAATATTATCCCCCGTTACATTATGAAATGCAGTATTAAATCTGGCTGGGTCTGAGGCATCATCCCATATTAAATCATTATCTTCAATACTATAAGCCATTGGTGCAGCGTAAGGATTAGATTTATATGCAGAATACTGCTTAATATGTGACGCTACTGATGAAGGATATAAATTGTGTATTAAATCAGGAGCCACAAATGTAAAATCTGTAAGGTCAGGAGTACTATCAATTGATCTTGAAGAGTAACTATCTTCTAATGACCATTGAAATGCACCATAACCATCTGCTAACATAGTAGTACGTACATCTTGTTCTACAGAACTTGATGAAACTAGAGTTACATTAGGACGTACAATACCTTGTGCTAACTGAGTTTCTTGCCCACGCCTATCAACCCTTCCAATAATAAACCCTGCTATCTGATCTGCATACTGAAGCTCAGATGCATCTAATACTATGTTGCTAAACTCTACCCCAAGAACTCTAATAAAACAATTGTTTGTTTCTACATTTCCCTCAATTATAGGTTGTTGTTTAGCATCAGGAAATTTGAATAATCTAAGTCCTGTACCTATTAATCCCGGGTACCTGTCATCTGGGTATTTCTCTCCTGAGATGTAAGAACCTAATAACCCTCCTTCGTTAGGTATATAGTCTACAGTAGTACTAGTTCCAGAAGGTGGCCCTACAATATGTACAGTTGGTCCGTACACCCCTGAGATGAACACTGGAGTAATAGTAAATGCATAAACTTCGTCTCTCCTATACCCTTTATATAATGCACAAGTAATAGGATCTTTATAACCTTCATTTGAAGGATTCATATTTTCATCAGAAGTTTCTCTCCATTTGTAGTCTTTTTCACTAGTGACATTATTTTTTGTGTACCTCTGACCCTCAAACTTAAGAGTTTCCGTAAAAGGTATTCGTTTTACTTTGTACCTAGCAGTTATATTTTGAGCTACTCTAAACCAATTTATAGGAGGTTGTTCTTCTTCCACAGGAGACCCTAAAAGTAAAGTTCCATCTTTTTGTGTTATATATTTAGCTGATGTATATGCTATTCCTGAGACTATAAATTCCTCAGTTGTTAAAGCTCCAAAATCATCACTAGCTCCTCTATACGAAGTAGTTATAGAAGTTTGTCCATTAATTAAAATTTGAGTAGTTTTAGTAATTTTCTGTGTATTGGATAACCCTATATAAGTTACAACACCTAGTTCTATGTACTTAAAAGCAGGGTCTACATTATCAATACGTAATTTTAGTGCTTTAGACGTCTGAGTTTGGGGTGGAGCTCCTGTTATTACATACCGAGAACCATTAATATTAGTATCTACTACTGGTATAATTCCTGATATAATCCCAAATGGAGTAGTTGCCCCAGAGTCTGTTACAAGTCTTGCAGCAATTTCATATACTCCAGATAACAGTTCTCCTGAATTGTTCTCACCTGTGTAAACAACTCGAGGTAAGTCGTACTCTAAAAATAAGGATGTGATTTTATCAAACTCTTCATCATCTGTCGGGTAGTTTATATCTAAATTGATTCTCCTAGAACCTACAGGGGTGCTAAAATATATAATTCTCTCCCCTGCCCAGTTCTTTTTACCTACTATTTGTACTGGTTCAGTTACTCCTAGTATGTCAACTCCAGCTCTATTAGGTATTTCTACCTTCCAATTACCATCAATATCCAATGAACCTATAATACTTTTACCGCCTGTAGTTCCTATTAGAATAGTTTCATCACCAATAGCACAAGAACCCCATTGAATAAAGTTAGTAGGAACAGTTGTTGGTTCATTACCTTCATCAGTACGTTTAGCATTACCAGTCACTCTCATATTCACAGCATCCCTATAAAATCCTGATGGGGTGTTAATTGGTTTTGTATTGGTATTTATACCTTTAGTAAAATCTGTCTTCATAATCTATGGCGTATTAGTACTGATTTCGGGTTCTATCTAAAGTATTAGGTTTTCCAACATCTTTATAATTTTTCAAGTGTTGATCTTTCAATGGATTTAGCCTAGTAAAATCATTATAGGCTTTATTTACATCTTGAACCGACATTACATTTAAGTACCCTCTCGCTGATTTACATCTCCAATGCCACTCTGCATCTGCAAATTCAAATGACACACTTCTAATTTCTCCTTGTAAGGTAAGAATCTTTACCATATACCACATAACTGCAGCTCTAACAGGGGCACTATCTGGTACTAAAGGATATCCTCTACTATCAGTAGGCATTGCTTGGTATGATAAAGTAATTTCTGTTCCATCAGCTTGGTCAACTTCTATGTAAGAACCTGACTCTTTATAAGGTGTACTTTGTGGTATTAAGCTTTTAATATTTTGAAGGTCTTTTGGGAGTCTCGCTACATATTGATTTACTGTTAGTTTGGCTATCTTATCTACATATATCTTTGCAGCTCCTATAAATTTTAAAGCTTCCGCAATATCCTCCACACAATCTTCAATATCATACTGCCACTCTTTTAACTTGAATGTACGTATAACTTGGTCTATAACTACTTCTACTGGATCGTAATTCATGAGTTTAATATTTTATATTTATAAGCAGCTTTCTCACGGGTCTTTTGAGTAACTTGAGCCTTCTTTACATATTGCCTATGCCCTCCAGGAGTTCTCATTACTTTAACAATCGCTAGAACTAACTTCCTGCTTGGTTCAAACTTCCATCCCCTAGAAGCTATTTTAGTATAGTGTCGTGTCCACCCAACTTTTGCAATGTAAAATCCAGAGTGAACATTGGATTTTCTTATAGCTCTTCCTGCTTCTTTGGAAGCTTTGAAGTCTATATATGAAGAACGTTTAGTCTTCCGGATTCGTAGTGTTGCTAATCCACCGTAGAGTTTTATATCCTTGCCGGCTTGCAAATATTCTACTACTTTGTTACCCCAAGTATCTAAAATCAGTTTATGTTCTCTATAAGTTACTGGTTCTACATTCCTTTCTTTACATCTTTTCCTGTAGAACCGGTAAACATCATATAATGAGTACTGATTTTTATCATACTTTGGCATTATTTCTTTTTCTTTTTAGGGTAGTTTTTTACTGAAAAAGTGTCATTATCTTCAGTGTATGGACCTCCAGGCCTTAAATTTGCGGGTAGAATACCCCCACCTGTTTTAGCTTGTTTAGCATAATTGCTACCTTTTGCTACTGCCATTTCATACCCTACACTACTCGTAACGTGTGTAGTATCAGAAGGTTTTATAGGGTTCTGTTTAACTGGGGGTAAGGTAGTTGATTTTGTGTTGATAGGATCTCCTAAATCACTACCTAATCGTCTTATTTCTTTCTTTGCCATAATTACTCTGCTTGATTTTGTTGCCCAAGACCTTGTAGGGTGTTAAGTAACTGGTTCTTATTCTTTTGTTTACTTTCAGCCGACTTGATTGCCTGCATAGCAGAATCACCCCATCCCATATCACCTGCTATTGCCAATTTATAGATAGTATCTGCATCTTTAAAAGTCATTGGATATTCCCAATTAAATGGGTCTAAGTATTTATACCTTCCCATAGCTATTTCAACTTTGTAAGGTTCGTCGAATATTCCTCTTACTCTAACTTTCTGGATACCAGAGATTTCTGTATTTAACACATAGATAGAACCTTCAAGCATAAACCATTTAGGTGAGTTTGAAGTATACTTTCTGAACAATACAGTACGTAGTTGAGAGTAGGAAATTTCTGTGTAGCTTTCTTCCCCATCAGTAGAACCTACTGTGAAGACTCCTATACCATTGCTATAAGAGATTAAATCTGGTAGAACAAGTTTGAGTACATTAGCAGAACCTATTTGTCCTATATCACTTTTAGGAGCTTTAATAGGTTTTACATCTACTACCTGTGACATTTGAACAATGTTTACTTTAGCATCCATTTTCTGTGCAGCTAATTTGGCTCTTGCCTCATCTAGCATGTACATAATATGTTGGTCAGTAGCATCTGTTAACTCACTTCCTGCCGAAGCCAGATTAGTTCTTAAATTGTATATTAACTCTTTGGCTTTCATTTCGTAAAGGTATAAAAAAAGCCTGAACTTTTGCTCAGGCTTTTTACTAAAATATTTAAACTACTGATTATGCGTTAGCCACAATCACTTTAGGTACTACTGAACCTACAGCTAAATCTGTTTCAAGTAAAGCCATTCCTGCTGCAGACGTTGCAATAAGTGCTCCAATTGGATTTGCTCTTAAACCTTGCATATCTCCTTCAGTCCATTGGTCTGCATTAATTACTAGCACTTCATAATTAGTAATACCAGATACAATCTGAGATTGGTATTTCCTGCTACTCCACGTTCTTCGGTCTGAAAAACCTAAGCGACCCATATGTTGCTCTTCTAACCAAGCAATTTTAGCTACATCTCCTTGACCTGTCTTAGCAGCAGTTACAGGATCAACAACAGTATAAGTTGCAGTTGAATTAGTAATATCTGGGTTAGCTATCTCGAACACTAATGTTTCAGGACGGTTTATACCATTATAGTTACTAGCAGTTTGTAAAGTAATTCCTGTAAAGGTTACAGTAGCAGTAGCCGAAGTAACAGTTACGAATAAGGCTCCACCTAGTTCAGATTTCTGCAAGTTAAACGCAGCAGCTATTGCAGCGGCCCAAGTTGTTAAACTTACAATGTTAGCAGCAGAAGCATGAACGTTTACAACAGTCTGCTTAATTTGATTTGGTATGATACTTAAGTTATCCTGATATACAACTTTAAAGATTTGGTTCTCACCTAATTCTGGTAAAGTAAGAGCCTTCAAAGTTGATATCTGATTTACTGGAGCTTGATAAGGGTTATTTATAGCTGAGGTAATTCCTTCAATAGGAATAGGTCCAGCTAAAATAGGCTCCCCAAGAGCAGCAGTTCCACGAGCAAACCCAATTAATTTAGTGTCTGCGGTAATAGATGTGTCCGCTAAGTTAGCAGAATCGAAATCAAAAGCAATAATTTGACCTTCAGTTAAGGCAGCCAAAGCTTTTGATGCAAGAGTAGTATTAGCTACCCCCGTTCCGATTAACATTTTTGATACGTGATTACGTGACATAATTTTACATTTTTAATTAAACATTCGTTTTTAAGTTCTAGCGACTTGAGGTTGGCTTCCCAATCTTCGTCCCTCTAGGTTTTCTAATATTAGCGTTACAGTTTTATCCTCGAGTTCACTTATAAATGGGAACGTTAAAGTTCCACCTTCTACAATTTCCTCTGGATACTTAAGATATTCATAACGTGCTTTGGTAACATTAAAGCCGTTTACCTCAAATTTAACTTTATTATCTATTACTCTATAGATAGGACTATCAGGGAAAGATCTTTGAAAAATATTACTTTCCCTAGTAGAATTTAAAGAATTATTTAAAAATCTTGTATCCATCCATCCTGACTCCGAACCTACCGTTACATAAGCTTCCATATCTTTAAACTTAAATACCTTTGCATTTAATGGAAACTTATTTCCTGTTATAGAAAATTCAGGCTCAATGGCATCTAAACTACCTAAGTAAGTTTTAATAGCAAGCTTATCCAATAGCTGAGAGTAAACACCCATATCGAATGTTAATGTCAAAGATTTCATAGAATCGTTGGCAAAAAATACAATTTCCTCTGGTCTTACATCTTCATAAGAACTAGTATCTAATCTGTTAAGCTTTACCTGTACATCTAATATGAACTTTGATACTGTCATCTATTTCTTTGGTTTTATTGGTTTTATTTGTTTAGCATCATTTACATCAATATCTGCCAATTCTTCATTAGTTTCTTTTCTAGATTCTTTTAAAGCATCTTTAATAATATCCATATCTCCGGATATCTTAGCTTTAATTACTCTCTGCAGAACTTCATTCTTAGCAAGGTTCTCCGCAGCAGTTTGTCTATCATATCCTAAGATAACTTCTCCGTGATAAATAGCTCCTTCCTGCATTGTTAAAACAGCAGCATCTAATGCTTTAGTTACAAGTGAACGTGTCACTAAGAAACCATCATTAGCTCTTTCTAAGAAGTCCTCTGCATCAGTTTCAATCTGCTCATCAATCTTATCAATAATTGTATTCACATTTGATGCGTCTACAATTACACCGTATGTTGCTAAGATATTTACTTTTGTTTCAATATCTAAATCTTCTGCTAAGTTATAAGCTTTCTTTAAAGCTTTTCTGCCTGAAATTCTTTCTACAGCTTCCTGGTCGGAAGAAAATATTACAAACTCTGCTTTAGAATTTAATTGTATACTTGCAAGTCCATCACAAACTATTGATTGTGCTAATGCAAATAAGTATTTTAATAAATCCTGTCCAATAGATAAATCCCATTCTAAGGCTTCAGACCCAACTCTAATTTGAAATGTATTCCAAAATGGAGATGTATTCTTTAGAGTTCCCTCAGCTAAATCCAGTTCCTCCTCTAAAGCTCTTCGAGTTCCTTTGGTAACAGTTGGAATTTTAGGACCTCCTATTACAGGTTCTTTATGGTCTTCTGTTAACCCTGTTGCAGGTAATCCATTCTTATCTAAGCCAGCACCTAATAGTGTGTATGACTCATTGTACTTTTTCATTTTAATTAAAGGATCAGAATAAATTTGCTTAAAATTTACTTTAACATTTCTGTTAAATCCTTTTAGTGTTTTAATTGTTTTGCTTTTCATATAATTGTCTTTTGTTGTTACTAAAGATTTAATTTTTTTGTTTGTTATAGGAGGATGTTTTTACCCACCCTCCTAATAACAACAAAGGATATTTCTACCCAGACAAATTACACATTAATTCAAACGCATAATCATTTCTCCACAACTTGTTGGATCTTGTAATTGGATACCACACTCAGTAAGCATGTGTACCTCATAACCATCCAATCCGTTGGAACGCATTACTGAAGTCGAAGATGCAACTTCTCCAAATGGAGTTGTTGAACCGGCAACATACCACATTGCGTTTTCAGAATTTTTCTTGGCAACTTTTCTTATGTTCGCTTTACCTTTTACAGTTCCGAAGTTTAAGATAGTAAACCTATAAGATTCAATTGGTTTCTTAGATGTTGGGTGCAAAGCTCTATTACGTACTTTATCATCGTAAGGTGAAAACTCCTTAACAGTTAAAGATATACCATTCAAGAACTCTACAGTTTTGAAGTGACCTGTTAGTGTCAAGTTATCTCCTGTACCTGTGATAAATGTACCAGAGTTTGTAATTGTAATTCCAAGTTCTTTTTGACGTTCTAAAACGGCTTTATTAAACTCACGAATACCCATTTTACCTGTTAATGCTACAAAGTTGTAGTCTCCACCCCATCTTGACGCGTTGTAAGATAAGTCTAACAAGAACTCATCAATCACATCATAGGTTAATTTAGTGTAGTACAATCTGTTAGCAGGAGAGATTTGTTGTCTCACACCAGCACCATGATAAACAGGACGTTGGTTTTTACCTTGTAATCTAACAATTCCCTGAGGGTCTTTGTTGTAGATAGTGTAGATAAATGATCTATCAATCTCTTTGTACCATTGTGCAAGAGCAGTCCACTCTGCCAATTTTGTCCATAATTTTGTAGACTGTCCGTCCTCTGAGAATAACTCAATCACCATTACATCAGTAGCAGCAGAACGCGAAACTGCGTAGTGCTTACGTAAAGTTGTAAGTTGGTTTTTAAGAGTCATTGGAGCAACGAAGTCTGTTCCACCTCCTTTGTCAGAGAATTCTTCAACAGTAGAGAAATCTTTCGACATTCTTGCAGTTGAGCTAATCTGAGCAGGTGCAATAAATTTCTTAGGGTCTGGATCTGTTAAAACAGCAGTATAGATATAATCAATACCATTAGACACTCTATTTGATACACGCAACATTGTACCATCATCTGATACTAAGTTGTCGGATACTTGGAAGATTCCTTCTTCCATTTTGAAACGGAAAGGTGCACCATTCAATCCCGGGTTAGTACCTGGGTTAACAGCTCCTGTAATTACTACAGCTCTTTCAGTTTGTCCGTGCAAATCCCAAGTGTACTCGCGATTTGTTACGAATCTAGTGTTCCCAATACCTCCTGTCAACATAGACAGTACAGTTTCATTTTGGGTTCCAAAAGCATATGCTAAAACAGCATCCATTCTCTCAGGTTCAGTTAAGTACGCTTGAGACAAGTGATCTGATTCAGTCATACCTGATGGCAATGCACGTAATTTGTGCAGTTGTAAGGGTGATACGTCAGCTTGAAACATAATTAATTGTTTTTATTTGGACAGTTACATTTAGTCCTCTACTTCTATTGACTGGGAACCGAAGATCGTAGGGAAGGCAAGTTTACCTTTTTTAGTGTCAGTCTTGGTTGTAATGCTTTTAGAACTATTACTACCCTTAACCCCTTTATCACTGTACCTTGTCAATATCTTTTTTCTTGACTTTGTGAGATCTGTTGTTACTTCTTTCTTCAGATCTTCTTTATTATAATTCACGAAATCAAGGAATGCAATGTTTAACCTTCTGTCTTCATTAGACATGTTTTCTTGCATTTGTGTTTTTCCTGTTCTTTTATTTATCTTAAATAAATATTCTTTAAACGCTTCTTTCCTTTTTGGGTCTAACTCAAACCCGGCTATTGCCTTCGCTGAATCAATTGTTGCTTTAAGTGCCTCAATCTCATCATCTGCTTTCTTCGCAGCATCTGATTCTGCTTTGGCATCTCTAGCAGCTTTGTCGGTTTTATTAGCATTTTGAATCTTTACTAAAGATTCTCTAGCTACTTCTGCCTTTTTGTCAAGCTTGCCTGCTGTTCTAACATCATCTACTTCCTCCTGTGCATCTTCTTGAGACATCCCTTGATTTACGTAGAACTGCAATAATGCTGCTTCTTTGTTCTCGTCTTCCTCTAAGTTCATATCATCCCAGTCAATTGGCATATCTACTTTAAAAGAACCTGGATCTTTTCCTTCCATTACGTGAGCATAATACTGCTGCACTGAAGGTGGAATGGCGGCGATCTCATCCGCTAACATTTGTCTTACTGAGGCTGATACTGAATCTGCTAGACCCGTAGGAGTAATATCAAATTCATCTCCTTCTTTAGGTTCTGGTAGAACTCCTTGGTCAATCAACAGATTATAAGCTCGTTCTATCTCAGCTTCATCATACTCAATCTTCTCTTCTTTTTCCTCCTCTTTCTCTTTAGGTTTACCATCTACCTCTTCGTCCTCTTCACCTTTCTTATCTACTGTTGCTACAATTTCTTCTTCTTCTTCATCCCCTGCTGCGGATTCAATTGTATCGTCATCATCTGTTGGAGGTGTAGCTTTTTTAGGTTCTTCCTTAGATTCCTCTTTTGGAATTACGCTTCCTACATTTAAGTCTCCCCATATACTTGGAAATTTTGCCATAAAAATATTTTTGTTGTTACTACAAATGTACTGTAAAATTATGTCTCAAAACAAACTTTGTTATAACTATTTTTTAGTTTCTTGAATACTAGCTACTTAGACACCTCCTTCTTTAGGCTCCTTCTTACTCATCATCTCAGCTTCTTCTATTTTAACAATGTTTCCTCTAACCATTACGTCAGTAGGTTTCATTTTTCCTTCACTAATATCCCATCTGTCAGGTTGTCTTAGTTCTGTGATTTTTAATGTTACAGTTACTTCCATCATTTGACCAATAGTAGCTTTCTTTACAAATGGTGTATCACCACTATTAAGGTGCAGAGACCCATAACTTTTCTCCTGCTTTACTGCTTTTACTTTCTGCTCTAATTTCATGATTATTTAGATTTAGTAGGGGTAGGTTTATTAGCTATTTTTTCTTTTATATCTAACTCTCTCTGAGCTTCTGCTGCGCGATTAGCTTCTTTCTTTTCATCTAAAGTCTGAGCTTTAGCGTCTAAAGATACTCCTGCAAATTTAGTAGCAGCTTCGATCTCATCTCCACTTGAGTCAGGATTAAGTGTAGCACCAATTTCCATTTTCTTAAGAAGGATATCATTTCTAAGTTTATCATCATTGATCTCTTTCTTAGAAGCACGTTCAAGTTCTTTATCTTTTCGTTCAATTTCCTTAGCTTCAGCTTGAGCTTTAAGAGTTGCTTGATTAGCTGCTTGAGCTCTTTCTTCAAATTCTCTTTCTCCTTGTTCAAGAACTGCTTTAGTATAACTCATTGATTCAGAGTCTAAAGATTTGGCTACATCAAGTAAAGATGCTTTACCTTGCTGGACAGCTGCACTAAGCAATGATTCCATTTTATCTCTACGTGATCTGTCTTCATATGAATTAGTAACAAAACAACCCATCTGAGAACCATTAAGTTTATCTCCATCAATCATCAAAGTTTCTACTTCAAACTCATCAAGAACTAACTCCATTTCTCTACCATCAATGTATGCAATCTTAGCTAGCTCTAACAGTTCTGTCAGTACAGCTTCTTTACACAAATCATGAAAGTAGAACCAAGGTTTTGTAACATTGGTACTTCTTGATATAGAAGTCTGGGCACCGGTTGCAGTTTCTGAAGCTGCAATATCTCCTTGTCTTTGAGGAGACACACCCATAATATTTTCTACTAGAACTTCTAATTTATCAAGAACTTGCATATATTGTCCTACCACTTGTGATAGTGACATATCAATACTTTGGAATTGATTAAACTGAGCAACAGATGCTGGGTCTCCTTTTCTACCTTCCTCAGTAGAATTAATCCATACTACACCCATATTATCAAAGTAGTACATCCACTTATCAACATCCCATCCCATACTGGCAGGGAGTTGCGCCATATCCATTACAAACTTACGTCCTTTGGCCTTAGCAAGTTCTTGCTCTAATCTCCACCATACAATGATGTACGTATATTGATGAGCTTTTACTAAGTCTACCATTGAGGTAGATACAGAGTTTACATTATTATAAATATATCCTACATAAGGTAAGTTTCCTGTTTGGTTATGTTTAGGTCTCACGTTAACAAATATGTCAGTACCTATTAGGGTTCCTTCCCATATATCATGGTCCCAATGCCATTCAAGTTGTGCTCCAACAGCGTCTAGTTCTGGAGTCATTTTAAAGCTATCATCAACTTCAACTTCTTCCCAATTACCGGTTCTAGGATCTTTATACCCTAACATACCTACTTTAGCAAAAGAGCGCCAAGCACATTGCATAACGTAAACGTGTGTTCCTACACCGTTCACCCATTGAGAGCGTCTTTGTCCTCCATCATAAGAATACGCAAATCCTTGCTGCATTCCTCCTTGAACATAAGAGTGTCCCGCTTTTCCTTCACTAATTTTCTTAACTTGGTCATCCGTAAGAACATCTCCAAATCTAGATATTGCTTCACCAATAGGTATCCAGTATTCTTCTCGAACCCAGTTACCTTCATGAATAAATGTTGTATTTGCTCCTTTATCATAGTCAAGTTGAAGAGGATTTACAGGACGTACAGATGGGTGACCCATCTCAATTCCTGTATAATAAACTTCTTCAGCTGATACTAAAGCGTGGAACCATCCTAAGTTAAACTTCAAGGCTAACTTGTCCTTTTTCTTAAGGTACTTTAAAATTTTATTGTTAGTTTGTTCTGTAGGGTCAGTATAGGTAGAGTTGAACTTCTTCATCTCAGCCTGAATGTCAGGCATATTATTACGTTGTTGTTGAATCTGTTGCATTTGTTGTTGCATTTGTTGCAACTGCTCTTGATCCTTCATAGTAGACATTTGTTGTTGCAACTGAGACATTTGCTCTTCTAAGTTTGTTGCTTGCTCGTCTAATTGGTACTCCATACGAATTTGAGCTTTCATCAAATCCTTCAACATATCTTTCCTCTTCTGCTTCTTAGCAGATACGGCTTCACCTGAAATAGCATACACAAAAAAGTTAAGGGATGCATTCATCTCTTCCCCTCTTAAGGTTTCTAGGCGTGACCGTATAATATTGTAGTTTTGCATTTTGGTAGGAGTTCCTCCATACTTCGCCATATCTAATCCATAAGGATTTAGTACGTGGTCAAAGTCTTCGGTTCTATACCTGGAGTTTACTAGGTCGTAATTCTCCTCTTTGTTTTCTCGGGTTGATCTTCCCATATCATCCATTCCAGATGACATTCCTTTAATAGCCATAACACAAGTTCTACCCCATTTAGGACCTTTCAGTGTTGACTTTATATGTTGGGATGGCATACTTGAGGGATGCTGTAGAACTAAGTTTTCCATTAATACAGATTTTAATTGCGGTGATGTTGATTCATATTACTTGAAAATAATTTACGATTAAAGAAATCTTTTCTAGGATTTTCATTTTCTTCATCCTCCTCTTTCTTCGCTACAGCTGCTTCGATTATAATATTTCGCATCTGTATCAACTGAACGATTGCAAGCATTAAAGCTATAACCCTATCAAAGTTACCATCAACGTTATACGAGATTAACTCGTCTAGCAAAGGTATACTTTTTATTGTATGTAATTGCAATTTTCCATCTCCAATTGGAGAGAGTAACCATTCTCTTAAGTAAATCTCGCACTCATTCTTAACTTGTGTAGGCATGTGTTGACCATAAACTCTAGTCTTAGCAGTCTTAGAATTCTCATTTGCTTTAAGAACTCCTGGAGTATAAGCAAGCAAATCTAAAGAGTACATCTTCTTAAAGTGTTCTTTAATATGTTGCTTCTCATTCTCATATAAACAACTTGCATCTCCGTACCATCTCAAGAGTCTTCTAACCTGCTCATAGAATGTAGTAGCTAGCCCAGGTCTTCCTGTATATTCCGCCACGATTCTATCAAAGCCTCCATTAAGAGGAGTTGCTCTTCGGATTATAATAACAGAACCTAACGATACTGAGTTCGGCGCTACATCAAAATCATAAGGGTCATTCCCTGCGACGTACCATCCATATTCTGCGTTCTCATCAGGTTTCTCCCAAATTACAACAGCTCCTTCATTATCGTCTGAAGCCTTTACAGGATAGGTTGTAGGTTTGTAATTATCTGGGTCCCATTTAAAATGAGGTTTATACTCTTCATCTAAAGTCATCCAACCATTAAGGCCAACAATAGAAGGGTCATTACCCATTGCAAGTAAAGAATCTTTGTGTTCTTTTAAATCTGCAGTAGGAAGTATAGAATTATTTGTAAGCAAGAACACCTCAGAATGCACAAGAGGTCGCTGCACAATCTCATCCTCATAAGCTTGTTTCTTTTTAACATTCTTTTTTAGGCGTTCTCTGGTTTTTAAAATATATTTTATGGCTGCTCGCCAGTTAGTATTTCCTAGTTCATCTTTAAACTGGTTCAGTGTCATCCACGCAGGAACAAAGAAACCAATCTTAGTTTGATAACCCTCAAACTCATCATCAAACTGTAAACAATCAAATGCTGCAGGAGAATAGAATACCTGCTTTACTGCTTCGGTTGCTCCACCGCTCATATCTCCACCTGTCCCTGTCATCCAGATAGTACCTTGTTTTACGGTACCATCAGCTGCAGCTTCTTTCATCTGCCCTAAGGTTTCAATAAGGTTATTCATAAATCCTACCTCATCAATAGTAGACCAGTTAGGACGCGTACCATTGGCGGCGTGAGGATTATCATTAAAACTTCTGTGTTGTATAAGAGATGCAGAACCTTCTTTCCCCCATTGGCCACCTACCTTAATATCAAATCCTGCTGTAATAGTTTTTCCTGTGTCCCAAGAACCTGTAAATCTTTTAGCAAATGGAGAAGGGTAAACATCATCACCCACAACTACTTTCCCCGGTAAATTATTAAGACCTAACTTCATTTTAGAAATCAGGTCATTTGAATACTTACTATCAATGGCGCCTACTAAAGTTTCAGATGCCATAGGCTCGCCAGCTGCTTTAGATTCTAAGTATTCATCATAGTCTAACGCACCATCAAATAAGAAATTATGTGCAAGAGTAGATGCTGCGAAATAGGATTTGCCCCCACCACGAGCTTCCATATCTGCCATATTGAAGTTCATATTGTAGAACATCGCTTTACCCATAGGACGACTGAAGTACTTTCTTAAATACTCTCTAGCAGGTATGAACTTCTTAAAAGTCCCATCTTCTCTAGTAACAGAGTCACGTATAAGGTCAGGGTTATTATATTCCATTAACAACTCCTCAAACTCATCAGGGTCTTTAACAGGATCTACTTCTAAAAATATAGCATGACAAGTATACTCCTCGTCTAACTCAAACCCAGAGAACCCTTTAGTCTCAGAGGTAAGAGCTGCTTTAATCCATTCTAAATCTCTTAGAAAAGGTGTTAATGTTCTTTTGTTTTTTGTTTTAGCTCCTTTTGGTGTAAGTTTAATCTTCCAAAAGTTAACGAACCAATATAGTGGGCCAGATACCCATTTGTAGTCTCCATCGTGTTGAACCCAGAACCCATCAATACATCTTCGTTTCTGTATCTTCCACCACCTTTTATACTCCATCCCTAAAGGGTTCATACGTGGTATCTCTAAGGCACACTGTACTTTATGTACAGGTATTCGATTCTTATAGAGAATCCACATATTATCGTGTACAGGTAATGCCATATTATTTCTTATTCAGTTCTATAGTACCTCTATCTACATCAGTTATGATATCTACACCTCTATGTTCTACATTATTAAACTTAAGTACCTTACATATTTTAGAAAATAAAAACCTATTATCCTCAGCATGCATTCCATCATTAAAATGGTCTAGTACTTTAACTCTAAAACCTTGGAATAATTTTTGTATTGCATAATCACATTGCCTGGTTGTATTACCATCTGCACGTATAGTTGTAAGCTCTGGACATTCTAATGTTGTTATTGTTATTTTGTTCATAATTTAAAAGTTTTTATCACTATCCGATAGACTTGTTTTACCACCACCCTTAGCTGTTCCTTGTCCTTCAACTGCTTTAAGGTTTGCCATAGCAGTAAGAATTAATGTATTAATCTTTTCAGTATTAGAGAACATCCTATCTAACTGGTCAGCAGTTCCTTTCTTAAGTATATACTTACCTTTTACATCCTCATAATAATCCATTGAATACTCTGTCTTACTAATAAAAGCAGTACGTTCAGCTAACTTCTTCTCTAAAATACGTAAAGATAGCCCAATAGGTGTATCAATAGTTTTCTCGAATTCTGCAATGTAATCAACTATTTCTAAGTCTGCAAACCTAAGCATTCCTGGTTTAGATTTTATATCTTCAATTAAATCCATCATCAAAGACGATTGTCCAAAGATATTATCACCTACAACTTCCCACTTATCCTTATCAGGTTGAGGAAAGAATCCACTCTTTCTATCATAACACATAGTGAGTAACCACATAAAATCCGAACTAGCTTTAAGATACCTGGGTCCGGCATTCTTGTTTAACTTCCAAAATACTCCAAAGATTGGATTTATCTTGTAGTCAGCAAACTCTTCCCAGAAGTTTGTCTTCTGGTCGTAGCTATCAATAGGGTGTCGTTGTAATGCCATATTTATTTTGCTGTTTCATACGTATAATTAAAGAAGAACTCTGTTCCCTTATTTACAAAGTACTGTAATAAGTATGCTTGAGATTCATCATTCTTAGTGTCTGGAAATATCCCATAATCTTCCATTATCATATTAGTTAAATGGAAAGATTCATGAGCTAAGCATCCAATACCTACAGTTCCTTCTACAGATTTAGTATTCAAAACAATAATATAACGAGTAAGCCACATACCATCACTAAGAACACTAGACCTATAAGCGTGAGCATAAGGACGTTCATTTACTTCTTTTTCTAGTACCTTACTTAATTTACTAATACTGTTTGTATGTACAAATATAACATTAGCCTCGTAAATAGGTAAGATAAATCTTAGTTCTTTATAGTAAATTTTTGGTTCCTTCATACTAATTATTACGATCTTTCCACTCTGCATAAGCAGCATTTTGATTCTGTAGTATAGTACCTAAATGTTCCCATACTTTATCCTCGGCTTTTTTATAGGCTATTGGATTTCCTATTTCTGCGTTATAGTTATCAGGATTAACAACTCCAGACATACCAATTAACTCATATCCATTAACAAGTGTTATATGGCACACTGTGATTTTCTTACCTAGTTTAGTGTAAGTTACTTCTTTTATTGCATCTGTTACTGCTTCAGGAGAAACTGTATCCCCATTAATTTTTATTTCTTTCATATTTGTTGTTATTTAGTTGCTAAAACATACTTAGTAAATCACTACGATCTACAGGTTGATGAGGATTATACGTCATAATCCCCTTTTCATTATGGAGGCTATACCTTAGCTCCTCCCAATTCTCCGGTTGCGGGACCCAAAACTGTTGTGATCCGATTTTCAAAGATACATATATCATAGAATATTTCTAAGAGATTATCATAATTAGTTACAAGTAACATTGGTATATCCCAACGTCCTTTCTTATTTCTGTAAGATTCAGAGTACTTTGGAAGAACCGGTGAAGTCTTTCTAATCTTCTCCATAAGGTTAGCAACTTGCTTACGTGGTTCTAGTGGTTGACCATCCTTAGCATACAATTGTACAGTTCCAGAGAGTAATTTCTCAAGAGCTATCACACGCTCATCATATTTATTCTTAATGATATCCACAACAGCTTTACGTTCCTTTAAGAACTCTATTGTGTAGGTATCAGTAGCTTTTTTAACCTTAGCTTTCTGTTTAGCCCACAGCTTCTTAGCGTGCTCATCATCCTTAGCAACTACCTCACCCATACCAATATCTTTTAAATATGCACTCATATCATCAGAGGTATGGGGCCAAACTGAAGTACCGTAATGGGACCAAAAGTATATTGGAGAGTTCTTACAGTTGTGAAGTTCTTTCTTCCAGAACTCTACCTCAGCAAACTCTTTTGAGTACTGACCTAAATTCATTTCTATACCTTTCAAGTCTACCACAGCTAAAGGTGACTCGTGACCATCTACTCCATACAACTTAGGTTTTACACCATTCTTTACAGAGTCCCAAAATACCACGTTGTGCATTTCATAAATCTTAGTCAGCATACCGATATCTAAACCATCTGGAACTGCATTTACATCATACACTAATTTCATTCTTTTACTTAAATCTACCATTTTATATATAATTAGTCAAACCTTAGAGGCTCTTCAGCTTCCGGTTCTATTGTTGTTGTTACTTTATTTAATTTTTGTGCTTTGTGTAGAGCGACCATCTTTTCTCTGATGGGCCTACTTATAAAAGTACCCACTTGTCTCAGGTAGACTGAAGTGGCTTCTTTATTCTGGATTGCTTTTCTTGCTAACGCAGTTTGGCTTGAAACCACTTCGAGAACTTGCTTTTGGGGTACTCCCAGTTCCCGTGCTACCTCCTGTATGAGTCTTCCTCTATTATCCATTGATCTTAAATCTAAAGGTTAGATTTGTCGTTGGGATAATATTGGGGTTCATTTGGTATTTTCCGCTGTCCTTACCAAGAATGTTCTTCTTCATAAGGGCATCGAATGTATTGTTCAAGTGAGCAGCTCCTATACTTAATTCCTTACAAATTTCTTTACGGGTTTCCGTAGAGAACAGTATGGTAGAAGCATAAGGCTCTTTCACGCCATTAGTTACAAACTCTGTATATTTACTTACAAGTGCTGTAGCTACTTCTAGTTGTTTGTCAGCTAACCTTTCATTGGCTAGAAATACGCGTAGAAATGTACTGATTACGTGGGCTTCACTTCCTTCAATACTAATGACTACTTTATCAGTGCTTAATAAATCCATATGTACTTTTGTCTTTGTTGTTAAGCAAATGTATAACAAAATTAATTACTGTGCAAAACAGTTTTTATTTCAGACCATCAACAAATTTGTTAATAGCATCATCCTGCTGTTTAAAATGTTCCTTTTGCTGTTTACGAATATAATGCCATCCTTTCTTTGTAACAATATAATACTTACCAGCCAATGGTTCTATATGCCCAGTAATCCTTAGCTTTTTAAGCATTCCGACAAATGATTTGCCTACCGGCATAAAGTGTACGTGAGTGGTCTTTTCAAACTCCGAAGTGGCTATTGCCAGGAGTACTTCTAGTCTAGTTGCTTGCATCTTTTATTTTTCTAAAGTCTAATACGGTACTTTTACTTGTCTCCAGTACTGAAGCAGTTCTCTCAAGAGAGTCATTATTTGCGTCCAACTCTAAGAACCTCTCATACTTCTCAAAGGTGATATAAGACTTAAACGAAGCTCCAATATTATGATCTTCAATAGCAGTTCTTGTAGCAGGACTCATATACTTACTAATAGACCTAATACTTGCAGGCCCTTTCTTAGTGGTAACCATTTTAGTATTCTCAATCTTAGAAGTTGTAATCTTAACCTTATCATAAGTATCCATTAAATGTTCCGCTACAATATGAATAGCAGACGATAAGTGGTTACGAATCTTAAGTTCCCTAATATCAGCGTGTATAGAAATCTTAACTTCCTTAGTATACCTAGAGTTCTGAGAAAACAATACATAAACACCTGTAGGTATTACAGGATCTTTCTTCTCTACAATCAAACACAAATTCAATACCTGCTGAACCTCTTCAAACGAGAGAACCGGTGTAGCTATAAGTTCATCCATCTTTACCTGAGAGGGTTTCATCTCCATCTTAGAGAACCTCAGTATAATAAATTCAACAAGCTTCTTCCTAAGAACATAATTAGGTACAGGGTTCAAATATAATAACAACTGAATAACCTCATAGAGATATGGATCCTTAGAGCTCTTAATCCTAGAGGCATAAAACTTATTAAACTTTGGAACCGGTATTGCATCCTTAAGTATTAAGAAATCTTCATCTTGAAAAGCCATAATACTAACAAGTTCAAACTCTAGCATAGTTTCAAACTTAGGAATTAGCACATCCTCAATATGTAGTGTAGTTCTTACTTGCCCACTTCTATTCTGTAATACTCTAAATTTCTCCATCTCTTATTCTTCTTGCTGTTATATCCCACTCGTACAATCCTTCAGCATCAGGTTTAACATCAGGGTTTGCTACTAAATACTTTTCAATCATTAATGCA
>Ga0209414_1000380_pt1 | contig 21139 bp, 14 predicted proteins | sample LakVidmifraction_4_FD_181154 | JGI IMG/M metagenome (GOLD analysis project Ga0209414, IMG submission 181154) | Hypersaline microbial communities from Lake Vida, Antarctica - Brine Hole Two &gt;0.2 micron (SPAdes) (version 2) | ecosystem: Environmental > Aquatic > Non-marine Saline and Alkaline >...
CGGGAAGGAGCTTCGTGGGTATGAACCTCACTCGTATCATTAACCAAAAACCCAAGTAAGGAAATTCACGATGCCCCCAGAACTTATCCCCGACGCTCCGCCCGCGACGCCCCCGGCTACTCCGCCCGCGACGCCCCCGGCTACTCCGCCCGCGACGCCCCCGGCTACTCCGCCCGCGACAAAGACTTTTTCAGAGTCCGTCCCAGAGACGTGGCGCGAGCTGATCGCCAACGGCGATGACAAGAAGCTCAACCAGCTTAAACGCTTTACGAGCGCCGATGCTTTTACTGAGAGCTTTTTTGAGTCTCAGGACAGAATACGGAAAGGGGAGGCGCACGCGCCCCTGCCAGATAACGCTACGCCTGAGCAGATCACCTCCTACCGTGAGGCGAACAACATCCCCGCCGACGCCAAGTCTTATGAGCTAAATTTGGGGGAAGGTGTGGTACTCGGTGAGGCCGACCACGCCGCGCTAGCGCCCATGCTCGAAGTGGCGCACGCGAACAATGTCTCCCAAGCGGCGATGTCTTCCCTCGCCGCCTCGTTCTTTTCGGGTCGTCAGAAAGAGGTGCAAGACGTGGCCGCGCAGGACTCGACCGACAAGATGGCCACGGAGGTGTCACTACGCAAAGTGTGGGGAGGCGACTACAAGACGAACCTCAACTACGTTCACGCGCTCTTGGGCAAGCTACCCGCAGCGTCCCGCGCCCTCCTCTCCGACGCGCGCCTGCCCAACGGCACCGCCCTGTTTAACGACCCGGAGTTGCTACTGTTTTTCGCCAATGTAGCTCGAGACGCCATGCCCGCCGCGGCGCTAGTCCCCGCCGACTCCGCCAACCCTAGAAAAGACCTCACGACGCGTAAGGCAGAGCTCGAGAAAAAAATGGGCGAGCCCGGGTGGAGCAAAGACGCAGCCTCCCAACAGGAGTATATGCAAATTGTGGACGCCCTAGAGGGATTGCAGGCGCAAGGGACCTAGAGTATATTAGACGCTGACCGATGGTATAGACCCCAGATGTGTGCCGCGCGGCCCCTCACTCAGGCCAACCCGCATACGCCACTGACGGCTAACTCTAAGCAGCGGATACTTTAAATTGTACTTAACTACGGAGATGTACCGATGAGCGAATCTGCTTTTCAGACCATGTTCCGCCAAGAGACAATCGCAGGCTTTGAGAAGCGTCAGTCGTTAGCGCGACGTACGTGTGTCACAGAGTCTGAGATCAACGGAAACCAAGCAACATTCTTGGTAGCCGACTCAGGTGGTGCTACAGCAGTTACCCGCGGCTTGAACGGGGATATTCCCACTCGCCCGGATAACTTAAATCAATATGTTGCGACTCTTGGTGAGTGGCATGACGTACCTGAGCGTACTAATTTCAACATCTTTGCCTCACAAGGTAAGGGCCGCGAGATTATGCAACGCACTTGTATGTCTGTTATCAATCGTAAGATCGATAACGACATCCACACTGCCCTCTCCGCGGGCACGGTTACTTGGGGCGCTGCCGCAGTGGCCACGCTGTCCCTAGTGATGAAAGCGCTAACTATTCTCGGCAATAACTTTGCCTTGCAGGACGCGCCGATCTTCGCATTGATCACCCCGGCTTTCCGAGGCTATTTGATGCAGCTAGACTCCTTCACTTCGGCAGACTACGTCACGGACCCCAAGTTCGACGGCGTCTCTAAGAGTGACGCGTTCAACTGGAACGGCGTAAACTGGATCGTTGACGGTGCCCTACCCGGCGCAGGATCAGCCAGTGCTACTTGTTTCATGTACTCTCAGAATGCTATCGGTCACGCTTATGACTCGGAGAATCTGAAAACGGCAGTGGGATACGACGACAAGAACGATAAGTCTTGGGCTCGTTGCTCCACATACATGGGCTCTAAGCTCCTACAGAACAGCGGCGTCATTAAAATGCTCCACAATGACTCGGCTCTTTCAGCGTAAACGGAGAATAGAGAATGTCTTATTCAGAGACTAACCCTCCGATCTGTGTTACTGCGCAGGTCAACTTCCGCCATTTTGTGTACAAGTCAGTGGATGCGGCAACGCTAGTCCGCGCAGCAGGCTACATCACAAATGGTAAAGACTTAGGTATGGTCAAGGGCGACACAGTTACTGTGATCGACACTGACTCATCCCCTGTCGCCGTCACCCTAATGAATGTTGTGTCTATCAACACAGCTACGGGTGCCGCCAACTTGTCTGACGGTACTGCCATCACGGCGACCGACACAGACTAAGGCCCCCCCTGATCTCCCCGGCCTCTCTCGCAGAGGCCGGGGGGTATCTTTACCCAGTCCTCGGAGTTCCCACCTAATGAATGACACCACAAGTAAACCTAAAAAATTATCTCACATCGTGCCCTTGCGCCCTGATCGGTTCGGGCAGTTCCAGCACACGGTGCAGCAATTCAATGCGTACGTCCCCGCCGGGACCTCACGCGCCGAGATCGAAGACGGCAGGTACTGGGCGCACGTCGCCGGGCAAGTCTCTGTGTTCTCAGAGATCCGCGTTATCTGCGAAGACGGCAGCTACTACGCCAAGCTACTAATTGTGTTTAAGAACGGCACGGATATTAAATTGCACTGCCTCGCGTATACCGAGCTCGACGCTGTGGAGGAGCTCGACGAAGAAGGCGAATTCTTCGTTAAGTCCTGCGGCGCGGTCCTCGGGTGGTGTATCGTCCGTAGAGACGACGGCCACCGGGTGAAAGAGAAAATGCCCACGCAAGCTGCCGCGCTCCGCGAGCTAAGCGACTATTTAAAAGCCCTTGGGAGATAACCTGTGGCCTTGACCAAACTGGATCTGTACAACCGCGCGTTGTTCATCATAGGGGAGCGTCCTCTCACTTCGGTGACTGAGGACCGCCTCGCTAGGATCCAGCTTGACGAGGTCTACGCCAACGGTGGGGTCGAGTTTTGTCTCGCCCTCGCCCGCCCCAAGTTTGCGCTAGTTACAGCGAAGCTCGCCTCCCCGACGGTCGACCCTGCACACACCCTAGACAGCGTCTACGCTTTGCCCGCAGACTACATCGCCCCCATCGCGTTTTGGGAAGACGAGAGCCTCAACACTCCCCTCTACCGATACCTGATCGAAGGCAGGACGGTCGCCACTGACGTCGCCACCAACATCTTCCTGCGCTATGTGTCCTCCACGCTGACGCTGACAGACTTCACGCCCACGTTCGCTAAGGTCGTGGAAGCGCACCTTGCCCGAAGCATCGCCCCCCGCATTAACCCTAACAAGTACGCGTCCGCCGACGCGCTGTTCAAGGAGTACCTTGAAGCGGCAATCGCGCTCGAAGGGGTGAAAGAGACCTCCCCCCTCCCGCAGACCACAACGGTCACGCTCGATCCGGGCCTGACCAAGGTGTACAACGCGGCGCTCTCCCTACTGGGCGAGCCCAACATCCGTTCGGCTAACGACAACTCCCCCGCGAGAGTAGCGCTAGATAACGCCTACGACTCGGGTGCGGTGGACTACGTGCTGAGCATCGTCCGGCCTAAGTCCGCTAGCCGTGCCGTCGCACTTACCGTATCTTCCCCTAGCGGGGAGCACGGGTACGACAACGTCTTCGCCCTTCCGGCCGACTATGTAACGATGCTCGGTGTGTTCGTCGATGAGGATATGGACGAGAGATCTCAACGGTACTTCCTCGAAGCGGACACTATCGCGACGCAAGTGCCAGAGGTCTACATCCGTTACATCTCCAACACCCAGAGCACATCATCGTGGAGCCCTGACTTTGTTCGGGCGCTCGCAGGATACCTCGCTCAAGAGATCGCTCCGGCGCTGTTGTCCTCTGCCCCGTGGGAGCTAAAGAAACTAGAATACGCCCGGCTAGGACAGGAGTTCCAGACCCGCGTGGCTTTGGCCAACACCCTCGAGGGGTTCCAAGAGCCTGACAAGCGCGCCGCCCCGGCAGGCGCCGTCCTTACAGCGGAATGGCTCGAAGTGTACAACCGAGCGCTGGGCCTCATACGCCTCCCCCACCTTGTGTCCACCGATGACAACTCCGAGCGCAGAGCCTCCCTCGACAACGCCGTCAACACGGGAGCCGTCGCCACCGCTCTTGAGGAGACGAACTGGGACTTTGCGTATAAGAGCGTCAAGATGACATACAACCCGTCCTATTCGCCCGCGTGGGGCTTCTCTTACGCTTGTGACCTGCCTGCCGACTTCTTTAGGCCGGACCAGATCTCTGCGGGGCCAGACTTCGTATACCCTTTGGAATATTATATCGAGCGCGGGTTGATGTACTCCTACTCGCAAGAGATATACCTGCGGTACGTCGCGCAAGACGTGCTGACGACCCCCGCACTGTGGCCGGAATACTTTAAGAACGTGGTAGCAGCGGAGTTAGCCGTGCGTTGCGGGGCGTTGCAGGACGCGGACTTAGGCTACGCCGAGGACCAGAAGAAAAGAATCAAGGTAAAAGCGAAGTCTATTGACGTGCGCACCAACCCACCCCAAAAAATTGCTGACGGAAGCTGGACCCGTGCCCGAGGTGGGTCGAACAGATACCGCGGGAGGCCATAGTGTTTAAAGGCTATACCAACAAATTCAACCGTGGCGAAGTCTCCGCCGATGTGCTCACCCGCGACGACGTGGCCCGGATCAAAGACTGCGCGGAGCTAATGCAGAACTTCATGCCGCTGCGTCTCGGCCCGATGGCGTACCGCCCGGGCACAAGGCAGATAGGCCCCGTCAAAGCGCAGATCTACCACCGCCTTCTCCCCTTCATCGCAAGCGCAGATGACATGGCGATCCTCGAGATCTCCCAGACCAACGCGGCGAGCAAAGAGACGCTGCGCGTTTGGGTCGACGACGAGATCGTGGTCCGCACCGCGACGTCCACCACCATTACCAACAGTGAGTTTACGACGGACTTGGCCGGGTGGACCGACGCCTCCACCGGGACCGGCAGCACCGCGTGGGCCACCGGAGGCGGCGCGGAGATACTAGGCAACGGCGCGGGGGACTGGGGGATCTTGTACCAGACCCTGACGTTCACCCCCGGGGAAGAAGTGCCCATACGAATTACAGTAGAAGACGCCCCGGTATTCTTCGCGCTAGGGTCCCTTGGGGCCAACTCCGCTAATCTAGGCGGGGGGTTCCTACGCCCGGGCATCCACTCCATCGTCCTCACCACCGGCGTAGCGAGCGTCACCCTCACCTTCCTGAACGACAAGCTCTACCCCACGACCGTGCGCTCCGCGGTAATAGAGGCGCCGGGGGTGATGGAGATAACCATGGAGATGTTCCCGATGACGGGCGCAACCCCCGTTATCCCAAGCCTCCAATATAAGCAGTCCGCAAGTGTGATGTTTGTTACCTCCAACGGGTACACTCTCGCGGGGCGAACCACCGCGCCGTACGTTCGGATAGAACGACGAGGCAGCAAGTCTTGGTCAGTCGTCCCCGTCCAGTTGAATGATGGCCCCTTTGCAGCTGTGAACACCACATTCGTAGTGCTTACTCCCGCAGCCACGACGGGGGTAACGACCCTCACCTCTAACATCAATTTCTTTGTCACTGGCGGGTCAGAGGGCAGACTGTACAAGCTCGACCACGCAGGCACAGAAGGTATCTGCCGAGTGCTCTCCGTAACTAGCTTAACGGTGGCCCAAGTGCAGGTGCTCCAACCTTTCGGCGCCACCACGGGTACGGATACTTGGTATGAGGGCCGGTTCGCCCCCAACCTCCCCGCCCCCACGGCAATCACGATAAGCGAGGGTAGACTGTGGCTAGGCGGCGCGGACCGGATCTACGGCTCCGTGTCTGACGCATACGACTCATTCGATGAAACCCTCGTCGGGAATAGCGCCGCCATCCAACGCTCCCTCGGGTTCGGTCCCGTGCAGCAAGTCAGTTGGCTAAACGAGGGCGACGTCCTGACCGCGGGCCTCGCCATCGGGGAAGCTGCGATCCGCTCTAGCGCCCTGTCCGAGGTGCTGTCCCCCACCAATGTGAATATCAAAGGGGCAGGCACTAACGGGTGCGCCGAGGTAGGCCCTGCGACCGTTGATAGCGTCACGTACTTTGTGCAGCGCACCACCAAAAAAATTCTTGCAATGTCTGGCGGCAGTAGCACCCTCGCGTTCACCATAGAGGACACCACAGTTTTGCATCCTGATATCTGCGACGCGGGGATCGTTCGGATCGCCGTCACCCGGCAGCCCGAGACCCGAATCTTCGCTGTGCTCAACACCGGGGAAGTCCGCGTATACCTAGTGGACCGGGTGGAACAAGTGACCGCATGGTCCCGCATCGTGCTCGCTAAGGACGCCGACATCCTAGACGTGCTCGTGCTCCCACAGGGGTCCGAGGACGAGGTTTACTTTTTGGTTAACCGATACCTGACCCCGCCAGTTTTCGGCGGCTCCATCCTCCCTGAGAGTGAAGGCGGCCCGGTGGGAACGCTCGTCGGCCTTGAGAGCAGGCTCTTGGTCCCTACCTACGGGTCCGTCATGGGTGCTACCACTTTTGGCGACCGACTGCTAATCCACATGAAGGAGGGCTCGATATCGGAGTACCTTGGCGGGGTAAATAACCCTAGACTCACGGGGATATTTAAAGCATCCGGGACGGGCTTCACTAGCTATGTGTCGATGCAGTACAACGACGATGGGTCTAAATTTATTTTAGCCCCTAGCCACTCCCCCTACTCCATGATCGAGACTCGCTTCCTCCCAGTCAACTACGACCTGCGCAGCACGAAGGACTACCTCCTCGGCGGGACCACCCCGTACAACAGCGGCGAAGGGCACATTCCTCCCGGCGGGCAGTATCTGTACCGCATTAACGGGGTCGCCGCTTTTGTTGCGTGGCCACTGAGCACGGCGTGGGACCCTACGACCTTCGGCGCGACGCAGTACAGCCCCTCCCCCCTCAACACCTACATCGACGGCATTAGATATCGCGCTAATTACGTCTTTATGAATACCGCGCGCACGCAGATGAAAACGGTGTCCAACAACAAAGTGCCGGGGGACGAATATTTCCCGATGTTCAACGTGTCTTTCTCGACCGCAGGGGACTGGACAACCTACAGCGTCGACACGATGGTGAAGTTCTATACGGGGTATAATGATGTTGTCGCCACGCAGCTAGTGGGCGACAACTATTTGATGCTTGCGTCGGTAACAGGGGGCGCCCAGACGAGGAACGTCCTTGAAGTGAACCGGCTCACCGCGTCAGTGATAAATGAGTACTCTCCAACGCAGGTCGGGCGAAGCGCGACGGGGATGGCGTTCAGCTCGGACGGGAGGTTCATGTACTTGACGGGCGTGGCGGATGGAGCTAAGGGCATAGTGCGCGCCACGCTAACCTCCCCCTTCGCCATAGAGAACGCTACGTGGGGTGCGCTAGTCGTGGTAGGTAGCAGCGTCCGTGCCATCGCGTTCAACGACACCGGCACGCGCATGTACGTCGTTTACATCAACTCCTCGTGGAAGCTCGAGCAGTTCGATCTCAGCATCGCTTGGGATATTGAATCCGTACGCACTTTTGCAGGCAGTGCGGCGTGGGGGACGGGGTCGTACTACGACCTGCAGTTCCGCCCGGACGGGCTGGGGGTGTACTGCGTTGATTCCGCCTCCAGAGTGGTTCGGCGGTTCCCGCTAAGCACGGCATGGGATGTCACTACCTTGGGCGCATCGGTGTCCGGCCCTGACATCTCCGCTCAGAGCAACCAACCCCGGAGCCTTTGCTTCACGCTAGGCGGGACCCGGATGTTCATCGCCACTAATGACGGGTATGGGATGAATGAGTACTCCCTCAGTACGGCATGGGACACCACCACCTCCACGTTCCTCGGCGCCAATAAGGGCATCATTGTGGGCGCGGGACACGAGACCGCCTCCCGCCACGGCGTACGCTTCTCCACGGACGGGACCAAGGCGTTCATACTGGCGGTTCGAGACCCTGTGGCCTACGCGTGCGAAGTGTTCCAGTACGCCACGATCAACTCCCCGGACATCGCCTCCCTCGCGGCGGTCACGCCCACGTGGGAGATCTACTCCGCCACGGAGTTGTTCACCAAGGTGCAGGCCCACGATGAGACACTAGGTGCGGGCATGTTTGTTAAGCCTGACGGCCTAAAGCTGTACTATTTCTCCGTGGACTCAGGCGGGGTGGACCAATACACGATGTCTGCCGCGTTGGACCTCAGCACCGCCGGATCTCCGGCCGCGACGGCGTATGGCACCATCACCGGGCAGATATACTTCGACCCGGACGGAAACTACTTGATCGCCCCGGTAAACGCCCCCTCCGCCGGGGTCGGCCGGTTCGCTCTCACCGCGCCCTGGGTGTTAGCGGGATCCACGCAGGACAGCTTCAAGTCCATCGCAGGCGCGGACGTCGCGTTCACCATGAGCCCTAACGGCCTTCACGCGTTCTACTTCGACTCGAGTGATAGCACGATCCGGCACCTCACGATGTCCCCTGCGTGGGATGTGAGCGCCGCCACTCAGACCGAGACCTTCGACCCGGCGAACGTAGGGTTCTTGCCTACGCCCGCGCTCACGGCATTGTGGCTGCACCCAGAGGGCACGTATCTCTACGTCGTCGACCCCACGGTCGGTGTCCTGCAGTACACGATGCTTTCACCTTTCACACTCACTGGGATGGTCATCACCTCCACGAGCAACCCCGCTTTCGCGGACCCCTACGCGTTCTGTATAGACCCGAGTGGGGAGAACGTCTTTACTGTGGACAGCACGCTTCAACAGTTCGGCCTCCTAATGGACATCGCACTGGTCCCGAATGGCACTGTGGCCACGGGGATCACGCTTGAGAAAATGGCGAAGTTCTCGGACAGCAAGGGCGGCCCAACGTCCGAGCACTACGACTCCCACACGTTCTACGACTCGGCTAACCCCGGCACGACGCTGTCCGGGCTAGAGAACTTAAACTTTGAAGAGGCGTACCTGTGGTCCGGGGGGAAAGAGTACGGCCCCTTCGCAGTCGAAGGCGGATCGATCTCTACCGGCACGGAGTACCCGTACCCCACGGTGGGCCTGCGCCACGACGCGGCGTATGTATCCAACCGTCTCGCGGACTACATCGATGCTAACGTCTTCTCCGAGTTCAAGCGCGTGACTCAGGCAGGGCTAGTGTTAAGCAACGCCGTGCTCTCCGCTGTTAAGCTAGGGCCGGATGCGACTCGCATGAGGGGCTTCCCTCAGATAGACTACGAATTCTTGGACCCTGACATCGCGCAGTCCTACGACAACCGCGTTTGGGAGTTCGATGGGGAGTTCTCTACGGACTCACGCATCCGCATAGAGGCCACCGGTCCGTGCTTAGTCAAGGCGCTAACTTATTATGTCGACCAACCCTTCGATACGCCCTCTCAAGAGTAGTGACCTCCCCGCCATGGACGTCGATCACTTCGGGCTCACCGTCCGGGGGATCGCCGCCGAGATAGACGGAGAGGTGGTAGGCGTTGCGGGGGTCCTGCACGGCGATCCCCCGCAGGCGTTCTCAGCAATGGACGATAGACTCCGCCCATACCCCAAGACTATAATGCGAGCAGCACGCATATTCCGTACTGTACTTGACCACTATAATTTGGTGTACGCCGTGGCCAGCGCCCACGAGCGCAACTCCGGCGCCTTCCTCGAGAGAGTAGGGTTCAACTACAGTCATACAACTTACCAAGGGAGGACGTACCTGTGGCTCAAGCAATCCCCATGATCTTTGTCGCGGCGTCGACTGCGCTCTCCGCCAATTCCGCAATTCAGCAAGGTAAGGCGGCCACCGCCGCGGCCAAGTACGAATCTGCCCAACTCGAAGACGCCGCGGGTATCCGTCGTCAAGAGGGCGCCGCTCAGGCGGAGGAAGTCCGACGTCAAAAGAACGTAGCGATCTCCGACTCAAGAGCGGCCGCTGCGGCGTCCGGCGGGGGCGGGATAGGCGAAGGGCAGTACCAGTATCAGGAGGGGAGACTCGGCGGAGCGTACGAACGTAACGCGTTGAGCACCATCTACCAAGCTAACGTAGAGGCGCTCGGCCTCAAGAATAAAGCGAAGGGCGCAAGGTACGAGGGCAAAGTGGCCCGCCAAGCGAGCCTTAACAAAACACTGTCCACCGTTATCTCCGGCGGGTCTAAAATGTATGACATGAGAGCATAGGAGGACACGGTGCCCACACTACCAAGAGCGGATGACCTCAATCGCATCATCCCGAGCGGCCAACCCGGAATCGCAACGTACAGCACTAGGGGCGTAGGGGCCGGAGGGGAGATGCTCGCCAATGTGATCTCCGATGTCGCCGTGCAGGCTCAAGAGCGCAAGGTAAACTACGAGATGGCGCAGGCCGAGTCGGAGTTCCTCACCGCTAAAGTACAGCTAGACAACGCCTTCACCGAGGACCCTGACTACGGCACGATACCCGACCGGTACGGCACAGGTATCACCGCTGCGGCGGGTCAAGCTGCGGCCCGTATCTCTAGCGCCCGAGCCCGGGAGCAATTCAATATTCGTATTCAGCCTACCATCGCCGGGGGCAACGCCCGCGCCACGGGACTGGCACAGGCCAAGGAGAAGGACTACCAACGGGCGTACGTGGACGAGCAGCTCGTTAACGCCCGAGAGGCCGTGCTGAACGGGGACGTGGGGGACGCAACAGAGACCACCCAGTCCCTCTTAGACTCCGCCGTGGAGTTGGGGTACTTCACGGCCGAAGAAGCAGGATCGACCTTGCGGGCGTGGCAGAACGACGCCGTCACTAGCAAGCTCGAGACTATGGAGCCGCAGGCCCGGTTAGACGCCCTAGAGGAGCCGTGGGCACAAAGTGTCCCCGCCGATGCGAGAGCCCGGCTGTCTAAAGATGCGAAGTCCCTCCTTGTGCAGGGCCGCGCCCAGTCCGCCGTGGACTCTTATATGACCGGCGGCCTAGATCAAAGTGCGGCGCTCGAGCGCGCCCGTGCCATCACTGACTCGGTGGAGCGCGAAGCGACTACCCGTGAGCTAGACTACCAATACGCTCAGCGAGATCGGGCGGAACGGGAAGTGCAGGACAACCTCAGCCAAGAATTCTATATGCCCGTCCGGGAGGGGGCTCTGCGCGTTCTCGATATCCCCTCCGCGCAGCGCAGCGCGATGTCCCCTGCCGTACTAGAGAACCTCTACGCCGCGGAAGCTCGGCGTGACGCCCCGGGGCCGAAGCGCCCGAGCGACCGCACAGTGCTGGACACCCTACACTCCCTCAAGGCGTTGGGGGATGGCAGCGAGGAGGATCTGCGGCGCTACTTCCAAGAGAACTCCTCTAGCCTAGACACCACGGATTTTAACCTGTGGTCGAAGGCCACGACAGAAGGGATGATCCCCATCGAAGTGGACGCCGTGCTCTCCATGCAGAACCGGATCAAGGACTACTCCGCGGGCACCTTTAGTAGCAAGAACGCTCAGGAGGAGGCCACTCGGACGCTCACTGGTAAATTTGACTCGTGGTATCGCGAGTTCCAACGCGCCAACGGCAAGACCCCCTCTCCCGAGGACCAGATCGAGTACTTTGATTTCTCTGTTACGGAGTATGATAAGGGCGGATGGTTCGGGGGCACCGCGCCCCTGTACAGCCTGAACGACGAGCAGAAGGTTAACGCTGTCACCACTATCAGAGAAGACGACCCCGTGGGGTACGACCTCATGCTGCAGGTACTGGGCACGGACGACCCCGATGTTGAATCCCTACTACAGGCGTACCGTATTTATGCCCTCGATTAACAAAGAGCAAGAAGCCCTCCTCCTTTCCGCCAGAGACGAGCGCAAGCGCGCGCAGTTAGGGGCGAGCATCGAGGCTGCATCCAAGGTCGACCCGAACACCGCGCCCGAAAAAATCGCGCTGCAGCAAGAGTACCGCGTGCCTTTTGGCACCGTTGAACGCAACACAGACATGCTCCTCGAGCGCAGGGAAGTGGACGCCGTAAAGTCCGAGGATCTCTACACCCAAAGCCCCGCCACCGCCAGATACATGACCGACCAGAATAACGCCTACGTGTCCTCCGATGACACCCGCACCCTCTCTCAGCTAGAAGCGAGCATCGGCTCGGGCGTTCCGTTTTGGAGCAACAACATGCGGCTCCTCATGGATCGCACGAGCACAGTCATGGGGAGGCTCGTTGAGTTCTCTGGGATGGGTGCCTCTGCGTTCGAGGAAATGAGCGCCAAGGGCGGCGTGTCGTGGGCGCAGGACTCCCAGATGGGAGAGACCATACAAGCGTACGGCAGGGGCATCGCCACCGCGGGATCCTTTAAGTCACAATCGAATTTTTCGTGGGAGAGACTCAAAGGGGAAGTTACCCCGTCGAACCTCGCAGGCTACATCGTGGAGCAGGGTATCTTCGGCTCCGCGCCGGACATGGCCGCCGCCATTGTTGCGCTCCCTGCGTATATCGCCTCGCGCAGTACTGAGCTCGCGACTGACCGGGCCGCGGGAGAACCCATAGGGTTAACAGAAGTTATGCAGATGCTCCCTGTAGCAGTGGCCACCGCGTTGATGGAGCGGCTCGGTACCAGAATCACGCTAGGAATGGACGAGGCGGCAGGACCCATCATAGGGAAGGCTGCAGCGGCTAAGGCAGTAGGGAAAGCTGGCGCAGCCGAAGGCGGCCTAGAGTTCGCCCAAGAGGGCCTAGAATACTTAGGGGTTAACGCATTCACCGAGCAGGGCGTCGACTTTATGGACATGCTCGACCAGAGCCTAGCAGGCATGGTCGCAGGCGGGCCGGTAGGGGCGGCGATGCGCACCCCAAGCGCCGCTGCGGAGGCGGTGTCTAACGCCAGAATCCAACGCGGAGTACGCCGTCAGGAGTCTAGCTCGGCGCAGCAAAGCATCGACTCTATCATCACGCTAGCTCAGAGCAGCCGTACGAACGAGAGGGCGAAGGGTCAGATGGAGGAGTTCGTCGCAGGCGTATCGGATAACGACGCCGTGTTCCTCTCCCCTGAGTTCCTAGATAACATCCCGGAAGGAATGGACATCCCGGGCAGCATTTTCATGGCGCTCAACTCCGGGTCAGACCAAGACGTCACGATCCCAATGAAAGAATTTGTTACCAGTGTGGCCTCCAACCCGGAGCTCGCCGCTGCGATGCGCCCGTACCTGCGCCGCACTGACGCCACGATGACTCAGAGTGAGATGTCGCAGTTCGATGACAAGCAGATGGACGACCTCGTTACGCGCGCCCAGAAAGACACGGACCTCCACACTGAGGCGAAGACGGTATTCGAAGACGTAAAAGCTAAGCTCGGCGCCACTGACCTCTACACGAAAGAAGAGGTGGGGCTCATGTCCTCGGTGTACCCCGCCTACGCCACCGTCATCGCCAAGGAGCGCGGGATCTCGATTTCCGAGGCGTACGGCGTTATGAATATGGACGTCACCAAGATGCCAGAGGCTGCGCCTCGCGAGCCCGGCGTGGTCCTTTCGCAGGCCACATCCGAAGGGTACGAGGGCACGGACGTAGCGGAAGCCACAGAGTGGAGCGCGGCCACCGCCAAGTTCGGCGCCGAAGGGATGACCACTGAGGCGCGCATGGTGCGGGCGCAGGAGATGGGGTTTGATACCGAGTCCCCCCTATTCCACGGTACTGCGGACGACGTTCGAGAGTTCGACTTGTCCCACCCAAACCGCCATGACGCGGGATGGCTAGGCGCGGGGGTGTACCTCACTAATTCGCCGAAGACCGCCGCAGCCTACGCTAACATCAAAAGCGGTCAAGCAGAGCCTAACACCGTACAGGTGGTCCACAGGCTGCAGAACCCCTACGTAGCGGACGGGGAGGTGGACGAGAAAGCCCGCATAAAACGCATAGAAGAAACGGAAGGCGCGGAAGCTGCTAGAGCAGAGGCCGCTCGGTGGACTGCAGAGCTGCAGGCTCAAGGGTACGACGGGGTCGTTTTCCCCTACCGCAGAACAGCCATGGTGCCAACCCGCAGAGGAGGAGAGCTAGAGCCTGACAACGAGCTAGAGGTGGTGGTATTTGACCCGAAGAACATCCGCTCAATAAACGCAGCCTTCGACCCGGACGCCGCGGAGAGCGGGAGCTTGCTCGCCCAATCCCCCGTGCCTACCGATCTGACAGTTGCAGACTCGGATCTAGGCAAGACCTACACGGACGATGCCGGGAACACGATCTCTGTAATGGAGGACTCCCCGTACAGCCTGCGCCCCAACTCCGTCACCGAGTTCGTAGTGCCTAAAGAGAACCGGGGCAAAGGGGAAGGGCGTAAGCTGCTCGCGAAGATCCTCTCTGTTTACGATAAGAACTCGATCTCAGCCTCCGCCAGTAGTGCCGCGTCCGTTAAACTATTTTACGAGCAAGGGTTCCGCCCTGCCGGGAAATTGGACGCCACGCTAGCCGAGGCCGAGGCAATACGCGTGGACTATTCAAGTGTGACCATGGTGATCCCCACTGCCCGGGATACCGCGTTCCTTAACTGGTTCGGGGACAGCAAAGTGGTAGACGAGAGTGGAGACCCGGTGGTCGTATACCACGGGACCACGCACAGCTTTGATGAGTTCAATAAAGGCCGCGCTAACGTCGAGAACGACATGGGCGCTGGGTTCTACTTTAGCAACACCCCAGGTGACGTCGGCGTTAACTACGCGGGGGAAGGCCCCGACCTGACCTCCCGTATCGAGCGCCGTGCGGAGCAGATCGTAGGGAGCGCGTACGACGACGCAGAGAGCCAAGAGTACCTAGAGACCCGACTGCCCAGTGACTTTGAATCCGCGACCGCGGAGGACCTCGATGTCGCGGCGCAGGCCCTTGCGAGGGCAGAGCTCTCCGGGGACGCCCCCAACACGATGCCCGTCTACCTGAATATCAGAAACCCCCTAGTGCTCGGCGGGGACAACGAGACCACGTTCGAGATAGAGTTCGATGAAGAAACTGAGGAGGAGAGTGGCTCCGCGATAGAGTTCATGGAGGCAGTACAGGCGGTCGCCGGGGACTTCGACATTGACGCGCAGGAGGTGATCTCCGCTCTCGAGCTGTACGAGCCTATGACTGCGTCCGAGCTAATCGACACGCTGCAGGGCGCCGGGGTGCTCGCCTACGCGGTGGATGAGCAGGGTGACATTGCGGGCTCCGAGTTCCTTCGCGCCGTGTTCGAGGAGATGGGGTTCGACGGCATCATCGACTCCACAGTGGACAGAAAGTTCGGGTCTCAGCGCAGGATAGGCCGCCCCATGGAGGGGATGAACCCTGACACCGTGCATTACATCGCGTTCCGCCCCGAGCAGATCAAGTCTGCGATAGGGAATGACGGCACCTTCGATGCGAACGACCCCAGCGTGTTATCGCAGGACGACCGCGCGGGCATCCAGATCCTCGACAATAAGCGGGTTATCCTCCTGTCTCAGGCGTCGGACCTCTCCTCCTTCTTGCACGAGTCCGCTCACCTGTTCCTAGAGGTGGAGAAGCAGCTCGCCGCAAAATCTGGCGTGACCGACCGACAACAGAAAATGCTAGATTGGTTAGGCGTTGAGAAATTTGAAGACATCGACCCGACGACCCCCGAGGGCGTGGCCCTGCACGAGAAGTTCGCGGAAGGGTTCGAGACGTACCTGTTCGAGGGCACGGCTCCCTCCCTCGAGTTAAGAGAGGCGTTCGCTGCGTTCGGGCGTTGGCTACGCCAGATCTACCGTGCCATATCCCCTTACTCCGCGCTCAACGCCGAAGGGCGTCAAGTATTTGACTCGATGCTCGCCACCGACGCTCAGATCGAGGAGGCCGCAGCGAGCGGCGTGTACGAGGAGCTATTCAAAACCCAAGCGCAGTCGGGCATGACGGACAAGGAGTGGGCTGCGTATCAACGCAAAGCTCAGCGCCGTAAAGAGCTCGCGCTCGAAACCCTAGACGAGAAGGTGCTGCGCCAGTTGCGTGCCCGCAGGACGAAGGAGTGGCGCGAGGAGCGCGCCCCCATGATCCAAGAGGAGAAAGCCCGGCTCTCAGATCTCACCATATACCAAGCGATCCAAGCGATGCGCTCCTACCCCATGGACTCTGCGATGGTCAAGGCGCTGTTCCCGGAGGGGTTCCCCGCCCGCCTAAAGCCTCGTGTTAAGCAAGGCGGCGTAGACCCCGCTGAGTACGCAGAGCAGTTCGGGTACCCCTCCGCGGAGGCCATGCTCAAAGAGATGATCGCCACGCCTAACCTCGATGCAGCGGCTATGGAAGCTGCGCAGGCGCGGATGCTCGAAATACACGGGGACATCCTGAATGACGGCAGCATAGAGGCGGAAGCCCGCACAGCGGTGGAGAACGATACCCACGCGGATCTCCTGTATGACGAGGCGGCAGCGCTAGCGAGAGCAGCGAGGCGCCCGGTCATAAACCGAGAGCTGCTGAAAGCTCAAGCAGCGAGAGCCGTGTCGCAGATGAACACGACTGAGGTGGCGCCTAACAAATTCTACCGTGCCGAGATCAAGGCTGCGGTGAAGGCAGCTACCGCGACGGACCCTGCGGCCAAGCTCGCCGCGCAGATCCAGAGACTGGCCAACCACTACCTCTACACTGAGGCAGTCAAGGCACAGAAGGACGCGATCAAATACCAGAAATACCTCAAGGGCGTGCAGGACCGCAACTACGACACTAGGATTGTGGATGCAGGATACGTCAACGCTATGAAGCAGCTCGTAAACCAGTACGACTTTAGGGCCAACCCTAAGAAGCGCAGAGAACGGGCGCGCAAGGTCTACGAGTGGTACAAAGGGCAGGCGGACGCGGGCGTCATCTTAATGGATAGTACCCTCGCGGACTTCGCAGAAGCGATCAATGACGGGGTCTCCGCGGAGTTCCTCATCCCCACGATGAATGAGCTCACGATGGATGCCCTGCGCAGTACATACGACATGGCTCGCCACCTCCGCTTTAAGGGAGGCAAGATCGCGGAGTCCGCCTCCACTGAGATCAAGGAGACTCGCCAAGAGCTCATCGAGGGGATGGAGAAAACGGCTAAGAAAGTGGAGCTCCCACCGGATCAGCCCGACCTCAAGGCGGAAGGTAAGACTGTGTGGTCGCACATGCTCAACCTCCTCCCGAGCTTGCGTAACCAGATCCGTAACCTCGACGGCTTCTCTAAGAACGACTACGGCCCGTGGGCTAAGCACATATACTCTAAGGTGGCGGAGGGCACCGGTATGCGCCTCGCGCTTGCTAAAGAGTTCTACGGCAACTATGCGCAGCTCATGCAGGGGATCTCTGCGTTAGGCATATACCGGGGCGAGGACACCAAGCGCACCATCACGAAAGAGGACGGCTCACAGTTCACGCTAGACAGAGTGGGCAGGTTCATGCTCGCCTCGTACTGGGGCACCGAGAGCAGCCGGGAGGCAATCAGACTGGGGCACAACGCCACGGACAACGATGTGGGTGCCATGCTCTCCCTCATGTCCGCCCAAGAACTCGATCTCGTTAATGAACTTTGGGCAGCTAACGAGAAGATGTGGCCCAAGCTATCTGAGGCGGCGCTCAAGCGTGACGGCGTGGCACCCCCTAAGCTCACGCCAACTCCCTTCGCGATCAACGGGGTGACGCTCACTGGCGGCCACATGCGTTTGATATACGAGGACCACGCAGATGAGATCCGGGACGGCTCAACCCGCCTCGACCACATCAACAGTGTGATTCCCGGCAAGGCGGCGTCGACCATGGCGCGCGTAGGGTCCGGGGGCAAGCGCGTACGCTTAGACCCGGGCAACATCTACCGCGCGGTAGACGACAACATCCATTTCATCGCGTTCTCTGAGATCGGCACTAGGCTCCAAGCCCTCGTCAATAACAAAGACGTGAAGGCTACGATGGTCGCTACCCGGGGGGTGGGGTTCCAACGCGCGTTCGCCCAAAACATCACAGGGTTGACCACCAACGCCAAGGAGCGGGAGGTCGTCCCGGCGCTGGCGAAGCTGGCCAACTGGTCCCGCCACGCCAAGTCCGCGATGTACCTCGCGTACAACATGAAGAACATCATCCAACAGGTCGGCTCCGCGCCGCAGGTCGTGGATGAGGTGGGAGCGCTCCCCTTCCTGCAAGAGACGGGGCGTATGATGTACAACCCCCGGGCGTATATGGATAACGTGAACGAGCTCTCCGTGCAGATGCGGGACCGTGCAGAGAAAATCACCCGGGAGCACGCCGAAGTGACTAAACGCCAGATGTTTAGCTCCAAAGGTGCGCAGGCGTACAACACCTTCATCCAGCACGGGTTCACACCCCACGTGATATTCGATATGGCGTTCTCCTACCCCACGTGGACTGCGAAGTACAACTCCCAGATGCTAGAGCACGGCGACCAGAAGCGTGCCGTCACCGCCGCGGACGTCTCTGTCGCAGAGTCCGTGGGATCAGGGCTCGACCTCAACATGGGTAAGGCTCTGCAGTCCAACCAAGGCTCTCTCGTTAAGCTAATGACTGTGTTCGGGTCGTGGTTTAACTCGACGTCCTACCAGCGCATGTACCGTGACACCAAGGGTGGGGACGAGTTTACGTCTCGCCGGGCGTTCATGTCGCTGGCGCTGATCCCGATGCTCTCCGCGGTCACGGCGTCAGTTGTGGTCTTCGACACCCCGGACATGGAAGGCGGTGGGGACGAGGAGTTTTGGAAGTGGCTAGCACTCAGGTACACGAGCTACGTGTCCGCTTCCTTCATCCTAGTAAGGGATGCCGTAGCGGTGGTCAACTCCGGCTTTGTGCCCCAGACTCCACTCCAAGATCTACTCGAGATCCCTAGCGACGTGAAGAACCTAGCCACCCGCGCCGCCACCGGGGAGATGACCCCCGCAAAGGTAGGATCTTCCGCCATCAAAGCGGTGGGCACTCTCGTGCCATTGCCGGGCAGCGGGAACATAGTTAGGATGCTCGACCACATCGACGCTGTACAGCAAGGTAATGAGCCGGAGAGATCAGTCCCGGGCCACTTAATCCACGGCTTTGTAGAAGGGCCGGACCGTAACAGGGTGAAATAGAATGACGACAACTTTTGAGAGCAGGCTAGGCACGTACCCTACGGAGGGCGTCAAGGCACCTTGCGCAGGCTCCACTTCCACGAACAACACTCTGACCGGGCTGCAGGGGTATGATGCGAATGACAGGGTCTTGGTGCGGGGGCAAACGGATACCACAGAGAATGGGGTGTATACCGCCTCCTCCTCGGTGTGGCGCCGCGCCTCGGACTTTAAAGATGGGCAGGACGTGGCGAATGGGCAGCTTGTGCTCGATGCCGGAGCCGTCCCGCCCGTGTTGTACCTCGTTGAGTTAACGGGGGACTACGTGGCCGGGACGAGCGCCGTAACTTTCGCTGCGGCGATTACAGCCTAGAGTGCCGCAGCTTTCGCGAGGACTAGACCAATCTCGAGCGCGGTATGGATCGTCTGGGCGCGCTGCCCGCTAGCGAATAGCGCACCCGCCTTGATGTGGATAGACCCTGCCTGCGCGTGGAGCCCCTCTAGTTGGCGCTGCTGCGCAGGAGAGTACTCATCCCAGTGGTTCAAGGTGATCTGCATGACCTCCGTGTACCCCGCGTACAACCCCGCGTAGTCCGACCTAAGAGATACCAGACTAGCTGCGAGCGCGCCGGGGTCCCCCTGCAGTCCGGACCACTTATCCCGGAATGCGAAGTACGTGTCGAGTGCACGGTCAAGCGCGTCGAACTCCACTTGGGTAAGGGTAATGCTCATCACCACGTCCGGGGCCGCCCCGCTTGAGATGAAGGCGTCCGCGATCTTGGCTTCGAGGGCGAGTTGCCCCATGTTTGCAACTTGCGGGGAGGTGCAGCCGACGATCAGTAGCAGTAACCCCGCGGCCAGTAGGCGTATAGTCATCATATTATCTCTATCCTCGTTATGTTGTGAGCTTCGACGTACGTTTCTAGCTCGGAGAGGGACCACGCCGAGGTAGAGACTCCCCACCCGTTCTTTGGTCCGAAGTCGTGTATACTTTTGCCCGGCCCGATACACCCTTCCACATTGCGCGCGTAGTTGGCGGTGTGGAACATGCAGCTAAACCGGTGCCACGGCTCAGAGCACTGGTCCTTGCTTAGGAAGACTCCCAAGTCCGGGTTAACGAGGTGCAGGCGCACGCCCTTTGAGGGGGAGTCCCGCCAGATGAGGAGGTACTCCCCTTTCGGGATGCAGCTCTCATAGGGGATCCCTGCAGGGAACCCTTCCGCCCGGCGCCACGGTTTCTCTATCGTGTACAAGGTCTTGGTCCCCAATTGTAGCGCGCCTAGCGTGCGACCTTTGACCTCTTCATCGGAGAGCATAGGCAGCTCGTCCGGTCTAATCCGTCTTAATGTTAACATATTGCTCCCGTAGTCCGTCGAGGTAGTCCTGCATTGAGTGATGCCCCAGCCTGTGGGTAGGGGGTGAGAAAAATCGGTCTTTAAGCATAGCACACGGGCTCGGGTTCCACTGCGCCCGTTTCTCCGGATCTACTGGGAGGTACAGCAATTCCCCTCCGTGGCCGTACAGGAATGGGATAGGCCACGGCAAGCGGGGGACTAGGTCCGACCCGTTTTGAACGCGGACGTACTCCCTGTTCTGGTCGAAGGTGTCCCTAATTGTGCGGGGGCTCACCACCCTCGGTTGCCCGAAAGTCACGCAGTGGCCACGCAGCTCTAGCGCCAATAGGAGCGCGATGGCCCCCCCTGCGGAGTGCCCGGTGTAGATGATCGAGTACCCTCGCTGCACCCCCTCGAGTAGCAGGTCCGCAGCACTGGCGACAATCTCCCCCGCCACGGCGGCATACCCTCGGTGGGCGAGCGCCTCGCTCAGGGACATGCGGCGTTGCCAAATGCGCACGTTGCGACGCATATCCGCCCTTCCGTCGTGAGATGAGAAGCTGCCGGTCCCGTCGGTGGCGAAGTAGGCCACCCTCCGCTCGTCGTCCACGTAGAGAGTGGCCATCACTGTGAGGCCGTCCACCACGAACGTCGCCACCTTGCGAATGTTACTGAGGGGGACAGGCTCGTGCGGAGCGTAACTGTGGCAGCTTAGGACCGCCGCTTCGGAGATTTCTTGTTCAGTGAGCATCATAATTATGGTCCCATCTCGGTGTAACCTTGGTCGGTGATATAGTGTAGTACAACCTCTTGCGGGGTTGGAATACCCATGTAGGGA
>Ga0209414_1000381_pt1 | contig 21101 bp, 19 predicted proteins | sample LakVidmifraction_4_FD_181154 | JGI IMG/M metagenome (GOLD analysis project Ga0209414, IMG submission 181154) | Hypersaline microbial communities from Lake Vida, Antarctica - Brine Hole Two &gt;0.2 micron (SPAdes) (version 2) | ecosystem: Environmental > Aquatic > Non-marine Saline and Alkaline >...
AACAGAGGCTAAGAGCATCGGTGATGTGCCTTTGCACACCACCGATACACATGCGAGACTCTTATTTGGATGCGGAGAGAACTTCACCTACCCAACGCTCTACCAACTCAGCCTTACGGGAGCTGTAGTAAGCAAGATCTATGCCAATGACATTCAAGGTGGAGAAAGCGGGCATGACGGGGTCGATCTCTGCATCATCGATAACTGGATAGAAATAGGTTCCAGTGGACTTGAGCACATCCTGGCCCTTCTTACTGATAAGCCAATCCATAAAGATCTTTGCAGCCTCATAGTTCTTCGCACCCTTGAGGATCGATGCGGCGGGGAACTCAAAGCCAAAGCCTTCGGCTGGGAATACGATCTCAACAGGCTGTCCATTGGCCTTCATCTGGAAGAACGCAGGAGAGAACTGTATGCCAATGGCAGCGTCTCCAACGTTTACACCCTTTGAAGGACCGGTGCCTGATGAGGTATAGGTCTGCACGTTGGCATTGAGCTTGGCCATATAGGCAAAGGCTTCGTCTTCACCCATAAGCTCTATCAGGGAGTAGACCATGGTGGTGGCAGTTCCTGAAGCCTGGGGAGTCGGCATCTGGATCAGACCCTTATATTCTGGTTTGAGCAGGTCGGCCCAGGTTTTTGGCATTGCAGCCCCTCTTTTAGCAAGAGCGGTGGTATTGACGCCAAAGCAGAGGGGGTTCATGTAAAAACCTCTCCAATAGCCTTCGGCATCCTTGAACGCCTTGCCAAGGCCACCAAAGGAAGGGCCCTTATAAGGAACAGTCAGGCCGTCGACCTTCGCTGTGACGTGGTTGTCACTGGGGGCACCGAGCCAGACATCAGCCTGGGGTCTACCGCTCTCAGCCTGGATCCTGGTAAGGGCAGGACCTGAGGAGAGCTGTACAAAACTTGTCTTGATGCCGGAGTCTTTGGTAAAGGCATCGAGAATCTTCACAGCATTCGCTTCATCGACACTTGCATAGACCACCAAGTCCTTGGCAGCTGCCCCATCATCCTTAGAACCTTGGGCTGCAAGAGAGGTGAGAACCATCAAAGCAACAAGCAACACGAACAGGGTCTTTTTCATAGATACCTCCAACTGGTCTTAATGAATATTCTATTCTAGCATTGTTCTGTGGGATAGCAAGTGGACGAATTTGATTGCTCCAGTAAAACTACATAGGCAAATTCTATGAAAACTACAGAATAGAAGAGGAAAGATATGAATCTCTCCTCTTCCTGATAATGTAGAAAGACCTTACTTCTCCTGCTCCCAAAAAGTTTGTGTATATAGAATAATTCTTTGTCTCATATAGGATACGGCCTATTAGAGAACGTCGTACTGTTGTAGCCTTAGCGATTATTGTAGACGGAACCCAAATTGATGGATTACATACTATACTAGTAGCAATGTTTTTAGGCGAAAGTAATGACCACCGGAATAGCCGGTGGTCATTACTCTGCTGTTTTAACGTTAAAATTAGTGTACGTGCTTATGTTCCACTTCTTCGTCAGTAGCTTCTCGAACGTCATCGATTTGTACATCGAAATGAAGTGTCTGTCCCGCGAGAGGATGGTTGGCATCAAGGGTTACGTTATCACCCTTAATTTCTTTAACAGTGAGTACCTGAACGCCGCCTTCGGGGTTTTGGGCCTGTACCTGCATACCTGCTTTGATATCAGTTCCTTCTTGAAACTGGGTTTTTGGGACATCAACCATTTGGGCTTCATCATATTCACCGTAGCCATCTTTAGGTTGCAATGTAACAGATAATGTATCACCTTTCTCTTTGCCTTGAAGTTCTTTTTCTAGTCCAGGAATAATCATCCCTGCACCTACAATAAACTTCAGTGGATCTCGGTTCTCAGAAGTATCAAGAACTTTCCCTTGATCGTCTTTCAGTGTGTAGTTCATACTTACAACATGTTTGTCAGAAATCTGCATAATAAAATTCACCTCACAAAAATTAGATCACAATCAATTATTCCCATCACAAGCAAAAGGATCAACATTGGCTATTACCATTCCTAGTGTGCTGTAGTATAAACAACTTCTAACAACATGTATTTTGTTAGAAGAACGACTAGGATATAAAAGACTATGTGCTAAGAAACTTACTAAAATATTGAGAGAGCGGAAAGGGCAAAAGTCCATTTTTCTCTAATCTTTAGTTTTTATGGGTCTAATCATTTTTTTCTGTGTGATATAGATCCGCTCTACATATTACCTAAAAACTTCGCTATCATAGATAAAGGTTTACGTATGTGTTCATTTCTAAAATGGTTCCAAAAGTTCCTCAAGCTTGATCATTCCCCAATAATCTTAATCAAAGCCCGTTTCTCCCTCTTCCCATCCAGTTCATAGTAGAAAATCTGCTCCCAAGGGCCAAAGTCCAGCTTGCCGTCTGTAATGGCACATACAACCTCTCTTCCCATGATGGTCCTCTTTAGGTGTGCATCAGCATTGTCCTCATAGCCGTTGTGTTTGTATTGGGAGTAGAGCTTCTCTGGTGCTAGTTTCTCAAGCCAGACCTCATAGTCTTGGTGGAGACCACTTTCATCATCGTTGATGAATACACTGGCGGTAATGTGCATGGCATTCACTAAGCAAAACTAGTTACTCTACTTTGATTGTTATTGAAGGGCTTGTCTCAGCCATTAATTCTTTTCTTTGATATTCATGAGTAATGCCTTATAATAAAGATAGATGGTACTTTAATAAGGGAGAAGATATGGAAAATAAATTGGAAATCATGGACACACAGATTGCTGCCTATCCTCTTCTGCAGTTTTCATAGGATTCTCATCTGTAGTTTTGGTAGGATTCTGCTATGTAGTTTTATTGGTATAATCACGAATTCGATATAATTGAGCAAAACAGTTGCCATACAAACATTGAGACCCATCATATACAAAAAAACTATCCTCAAGCATGCCAATAGAGACTAAGTCCAGACGTTTATGTCCAGACTTTACTAGGGGTTGAGCGTGATGGAGACCAAGGTATATCTTCCTTCAGAGACCTCTATCCAGACAAAGGTGCCATAGCGCATCTGTTCCCCATACCTGAAGGGAACTGAAACATTGTCCTGGCGCCTGATAGCCTTTCCTAAAGAAACCTTCGTTTGAGGCAAGAGAAGGGCGAGTTCTGTGTCAAAGGTTCGGATAAACGAGAACTGGACATCCTTAGAGACAAAATTTGCTACCCACTCAGGGGAGTAAGGGGTGCTAAGAGCTTCTGCCGTATACGCTTCACTGGTTCCCTCTTCGGGCTGGACCAGCTGACCGATAGAGGGGTCCTGAGCTAGCATGGGGACATCTAAAGAGAAGGAAAGCTGTGTTGAAAGCGGTAATGCTGCCACTGGGGCGGCCACCAGAGTGCAAGCAAGGAGAAGACACACGACAATGAGTTTATTCATATCTATTGTGTAGACGATGCATATCGATTTGTCAAACGTATTCATACTTTCTTGTATAATCTTGCAGGATAATAGAAAGAGAGCTCACAACGAACCAGAGCAAAACAGTGCTGACAGTCTAGGTTAAAACAAGGAACCAAAAACTCTTGGATAATGGTCCTTTGTGCATTACACTAATTTCCAGAGGAATAAAACATGATTGGATTTGTTATCATTGTAGCTATAGGAGCCATAGTCTTTGCTGCGATCAACTTCTATGGGGTGAAAAAAAAGGATGCCGGAACTGAAGAGATGCAACAAATAGCAGCTGCTATCCAGGAAGGGGCAAGAGCCTTCTTGGTGCTTGAGTATTCAGTTATCATAAAGGTTGCTGCTCTTATCGCAATTCTCCTTGGAGTCGTCGTCTCCATCTCCAGTGCATTTGCCTTTGTCCTAGGGGCAACCATGAGTGCCTGTGCAGGCTGGATCGGTATGAATATAGCAACTATCAGCAATGTACGCGTATCCAACGAAGCTCGCCTTACCAAAAGCTTGGGGCAGACGCTTCGGGTTGCTTTCAGAGGGGGCTCTGTCATGGGGCTCTGTGTCGGAGGCTTTGCCCTGCTTGGCCTTGCCATAGTCTATGTGGTATTCGGCGTGGTGTTCAAACAGGTATCCCCTGAAAACCTCACCTTCCACACCAACTGGCTCGGTATTTCCGACATCCCCTTTACGATGACTGTCAGCGCCTATGCCTTGGGTTGTTCCATTATTGCAATGTTCAACCGCGTGGGTGGAGGAATCTTCACAAAAGCTGCTGATATGGGTGCCGACCTGGTAGGCAAGACAGAGGCGGGTATCCCAGAGGACGACCCGAGAAACCCTGCAACCATCGCCGACAACGTCGGAGACAACGTAGGGGATGTGGCGGGACTGGGATCAGACCTATTGGAAAGTTATGTGGGAGCTCTTGTATCGGCCATGATCTTGGCTGCTTATATCTACTTCTCCAACGGGGACATTTCAGCTTCCCTGGTTGCAAAGCTTATCTATGTACCACTGCTTATAGCGGCGGTTGGCATTATCTCTTCCATGCTGGGTATCCTCTTCCTGTTGGTGAAGAAAGTCTCTTCCAACCCCCACAAGGAGCTCAATGCGGCGACGTTCATGGGAGCGGCCCTGACGATAGTCTCTTCAGGTATTGTCTCCTATCTTGCGTTCAAAACAGAAGACCTCAGCACGGTTAATTTCGCTATGGGTGCACTCTCCCCCTGGGCCTGTGCAGTGCTGGGTATTGTAAGCGGGATAGTGATCGGACAAATTGCCGAGTACTACACCAGCTATGAATTCAAACCAACCCAGAAGATAGCGGCAAGCTCCCTAGAAGGGGCGGCCCTTACCATTACCGAAGGGATGAGCGTCGGCATGATATCGGTCATCGCACCGGTTCTGGTCCTGGGCTTTGCCATCATCGCCGCGAATGTTACAGCAGGACTGTATGGAGTGGCAATGGCGGCCATCGGCATGCTGAGCTTTGTCACGGTAACAGTCTCCGTCGATACGTTCGGACCCATCGCTGACAATGCAGGGGGCATAAGCGAGATGGCCAAACTCCATCCTGATGTGCGCCACATTACCGATAAGCTTGATGCAGTGGGCAATACCACCGCAGCTATCGGAAAAGGCTTTGCCATAGGATCGGCAACCCTGGCAGCCCTTTCGCTGTTCTCCTCCTACCTCTATGCACAAGCAGGTGAGAATGTTGTCCATGGCTCGGAGATGATGCTGAACATGGTCAACCCACTATCCCTTGTAGGGGCCTTGGTCGGAGCCGCTCTTCCCTATCTCTTCAGCGGGCTTCTTATCGAAGCTGTGGCAAACGCTGCACGCAAGATGGTACAGGAAGTCAGACGCCAGTTCAAGGCAGACCCGGGCATTATACTGGGGACATCGCTACCTGACTACAAGACCTGTATCAGCATCAGCAGTGCAGGAGCCTTGTCTGAAATGCGCATCCCTGCCCTCATCTCTGTTGCAACCCCGCTTGTGACCGGGTTTATCTTTGGTGCTGAGTTTGTAGGTGGACTGCTTATCGGCACAACGCTCTCCTCTGTCATGCTTGCCCTCTTTACGGCAAACGCCGGTGGCGCGTGGGACAATGGGAAGAAGTATGTGGAAGACGGGCACTACGGTGGTAAGGGCTCCAATGCCCATAAGGCTGCTGTTATAGGTGATACCGTTGGTGATCCCCTGAAAGACACCGTCGGTCCTTCGCTAGATATCCTGATAAAGATTATGGCAATCGTGTCCTTGATATCCGTATCAATCTTTAGCAAGTATAACCTATTTTCGCTTCTCATGAAGTAAAGAAAAGGAGTGTGCACATGTTGTATTTTTATGTAGTGTTTTCCCCCATCGAGGCAATGATAGCGTCCCAGCTCGAACCTAAGACGTTCGGCTCCTATATGGCTCGAGGTTCCAAAAAAGGAGCTGCAGAGCGGTTGATGTTTGCAGAGGTAGAAGGTGGCTTTGGAGACTATTTTGACTGGGACTATGCAAAGAAGAAGTGTGTTACCCGCGCTGACGGAACCTTGAAGCATTCGCTGTACCTCTCCATCTACCGTGTCATCGAGCACATCCCCCTCGAGCAGTACAAGGACATATATCTGGTCACCAAGGACGGCAGTACGCTCGCCCTTGCCCAACAACCCTACAGGAAGCCGGCCAACTGGGCGGGGTATGGCCTGTACAAGGAGCATTGCCCTGTTCACCCGTTCATTGCAAGTTCTCTGGAACCAAAGGAGTTGGCAGCCTACATCATCAGTGATACGGAGAAAAAGATACAGGTCCCTGCGATCATCTTCAATGATGTCATGCATATCGATTTTGAGGAAAAGGAAGAGACTGGCAACATAGGCAGCATGTTCGAGCGTGATCTCGACCACCTCATCGAATGTATCAATGAGGTGAAGAACCATGAGGACAAGATTACCAAGACCATTGACCGCTCGTTTGACTCTAAGTTTACCTACCAGATAGTCGATACCGGTTTCTATATCGCGAAGGGGAAAGGTATCCTCTTCTACCCCATGCCGAACAAGGAAGAGCTGAAGGAGATCGACTACGACTGGGGGAAAAGTGCAAACATCTTCTCGTAGGAATCACCTCTCGTTGTAAGGTTTGTCTGGACCGGTATGGAAGGGCCTCCCGCTTTGCTAGCAGGGGGCCCTCCCCCATTACACTACTTTACACAGCTCATGGTTGCCCTTACTATGCAGGTATGAACACCTCAGTTGCCAAAAAGCTCTCCAGCCTCTACACCCACTACAATGTCAGCATCCGTGACCCCCTTTGGAAGGATATTCACCTCAGTGAGGAGCTCAAGCGCATCTACCTTACTCCTGCTGTGCAGAAGTTAGGTAGGATCAAGCAACTCGGGCCTACCTTTCACCTCTACCCAGGGGCTGTGCATACCCGTCTCGACCATAGCCTTGGTGTCTACCATATCAGCTACACCATCCTGACCAACCTGCTGAGGCAGGCTTTGAGCAAGGGTGAGGAGACCATTTTGAGTGAAGAGGGAATGCGCACCTTCCTGTGTGCAGCCCTCTTACACGATATCGGGCACTTCCCCTTTGCCCATTCGCTCAAGGAGCTGCCACTACGCTCGCATGAGGCGATAGCGGCATCCCTGATAGAAGAGGACCGCCAACTGCATGACGCCATCGTAGAGAGCGGCTGTTCACCCTCCCTGGTCGCCGCCATCATCGACGAGAGCTTGCCCAACAAGGACACTGAGATAGCATTCTACAGGAGCCTGCTGTCAGGAACCCTTGACCCGGACAAGCTTGACTACCTCAACCGCGATGCCTTTTTCTGTGGGGTACCCTATGGCATGCAGGATGTCTCCTTCATCACCAACAAGCTTTTGATTTTCGACAACAAGCCGGCCCTTCCTCTCTCAGCTGCAGGGTCAGTGGAACACCTCCTGTTCAGCAAATACCTGATGTACAAGAATGTCTACTGGCACAAGAGGGTGCGCAGCGCCACCGCCATGATCAAGAAGGCCCTGCTGTGTTCCCTTGAGGAAGGCATTCTTACCCCTAAGGATCTCTATGTACTTGATGACGAGCAGTTTTTCATGCTCCCAGATCTGTTGACCTACAAGCCACTGGCACTTTTCTCCCAGGTAAGGGACAACAATATGCTCAGTTGCCGCTTTGAAAAGGATTTTGACGCAAACCATCCTTTGGACAGGCTGGCCTCTTCGTTGCATGGGCGTCGTGTCGTTGAGGAGGACCTCTGGGGCAAGCTTAGCAAGCAGTACAAAAGCCTAGAGAGGTATCAGGTCATCATAGATATCCCCGAACCTATCATGTTTGAGAGCGATATCCCCCTTATCCAGAAGGATGGGACAGCCATAGCATTCAACAAGGCAGATACGGTTTTTTCACAAGATGTGGGAAAGGTCTTTACAAAGAACCTCAGAAAAACCAGAATCTTCACACCCTCCTATGTAACGCAAGATGCGCTCTTAGGGGCATTGGAGTCTTAAAACATGCAAGAGGTACTTGAACAGCTACCCTATACCAAACTCATCGAGGGAGACATCCCCCCATGGGTGATGCGTTTTATCAAACACACAGGAAAGGCCATCAACACCTACTCCATGATCAGGGAGGGGGAAAAGGTCCTGCTTTCCGTATCAGGGGGCAAGGACTCCCTAGGCCTTGCCTTGGCCCTCTCCCTCAGAAGGAAGTGGATGCCCATAGACTATGAACTAGAAGCTGTGATGATAAACTGGATAGAGCATCCCATCGCTGATGAGTATCGTCTAAAGCTGGAGCAGTATTTTGCCGACCTTGCTATCAAGTTTACCATCAAGGACGAACACCAGTACCCCGAATCCTTCAAAGGGGTGTTCAACTGCTACCTCTGCTCGCGCAACCGTAGGCGCATCCTCTTTGAAGAGTGTGAAAAACGGGGCATATCCGTCGTAGCCATGGGCCACCACCTGGATGACCTGGTAGAGACTACTATGATGAATCTCTGTTTCCGAGGCAACTTCTCTACGATGCAGCCGGTACAGCCCTTCTTCGAGGGGAAGATCCAGATGATAAGGCCGATGATAGAGATCCATGAGAATAGCCTCAAACAACTAGCTGCCCACTATGACCTGCCTGTGGTCAAACCGGTGTGTCCGTTCGACCAGTCGAATATTCGCTCCCAAGTGAAACCTGTGGTAAAGCAGCTTGTCCACATCGATAAGCTTGCAAGGGAGCATATCTACAAAGCCCATCAATTTTCAGCTCGTGTGTAACCTATTTGCCTAATACTAGGTTTACAACTATAGTCTATATATGTGAGTATATACAAAGGAGGAGGAAAAGCCTGTGAGCAAGAGGATTTCACTGTTCCTGGTTGTCATGCTCTTTGCGCTTGCACTTCTCACCTCAAAAGATGCAACTACTGCAATTGTCCCACGATCAGGAAACACAGAAGAAAACCCTACCGTAACCAGCCCCATCGACTTAGGTCAAAGCCAACTTGAGGACTCCGTAGGAGGTCTTCTTGAAGGTACGGCAACCTCTGACGGTTATTTTAGCATATCCTATGCCCCAGACTTCTCTTTCAACAAGCTCTCTTTCCAGCTCGACCTCAAGTTTCAGGGTCGTGCGCTAAATGACCCCTTCGAACTCACCTTTGACTTCGCAGACTGGACACTCCCTGCAAGGGAGGATGGCCAGAGCACAGGTGACTATGTGATCTCAGCGCTTATGCAGTACAGTTCGTTCATACGGTACATCCAGTGGGGGGACCGCTATGAACCCATATATATCCGCTATGGAAAACTGGCCGGCATCACCTTAGGTGATGGAGCCCTGCTCAATGGATTTTTCGATCTGGGTGTCGGTACCCATACCACACGACCCGGGCTAAACTTCACCCTTGACGGAACACTGATTCATGTTCCCAATGCAGGCTTTGAATTTGTCACCAATGACCTGTTCGACTCAACGCTTATGGCTTGGAGGATATATGCACGGCCTTTCAGCCTGCTGTATCCCACTTCCTTTTTTACCTATACAGAGCTTGGGGTCAGCTATGCAGAGAACCCTTCAGCCTCCTTTGCCGCAGCAGATGAAGAAAGTCCCCACACCCGCAAGCTTGTCTCCATCGATATAGGGATTCCCCTGATAACTCATGATCACTTCATCCTAGCCTTCTTTGCTGACCTCCTACTGCAGAGTCCAGGGGCTTTCTCCCCACAACCGGCTCTTGCCACTCGCTATGGCATCTTTGGTCACTCCCAAAGCTTCTTCCTCTTCAACACCAGCGTGACGGTACCCCACTTTGGTACGTATTATACCGATTATTTTGATTCAGGCTTTGAACAGCTGACCCTAGAAGACCGATCCTTATCGATCCTGGATGTAGGATCGATGAGAGTTGATGCCTTGGCAGGGTTGAACTTCACCAGGCTCGGGGCATACCTGAGAACGAGAATACGAAGCGATTATTCCGATGGAGATTTTTTCAACTACAAATTCCAAGCAAATGTAAGGATAGACAAACGTTTATTCAATATCGTTTCACTGGACTTGAGCTATGAAAAGCTTTATCCTACCAGTACTATCAGTACTACTGGTGAAGGGTTCTTTGAAGGCTTGTATACACTGCGGAATGTGGAAATTGCAGCTTCAGCCATCATAAAGATCAAACCCTACGCCTTTACAATCGGACTTAGCATGGTTTTTGATGATTTGGCCCAATCGGCGTTACAAGTAGATACAGCAGTAAGGATTTCAATCCTATAGGGAGAAGATATGAGTCGGGTGCTTAAAAGAATATTTCTTACCTTGATAGTTGCTTTGGTAGTGTTTGGCGTTGCTGCTGAGGATTCCATATTCATCGGTGACGGTGACATTAGCGGTATTCGCATGTTTGACAGCCAAGGTGTCAGACTCGATGCAACAGTCGAGGTAGCCTCCAATATTGGAGAAGGTTGGATTATACATAATCCAACCTCCCCTATCCTCATCATCACCCCCAAAGGGTCCATCAACCTGTATGAAGATTCCATCCTCATAACAGGAGACCTCATCAGCAACAACCCCACCCTCTACCTGGTCAAGGGAAAGGCTACCTTCAGCACCTATGACATGGAAGGTGGAACACTAAGCGTTTCAACGCCTGTGTCCCTCTTCAAGCTCAAAGGCGACGGAGAGATGTTTATCATCACCGACGATGTTGAAGAGTCGGTAACGGTCTTCAAAGGAGAGGGAACATCCTACAACTCCATAACGAATGCCACCCGGACTATAGGGGTGTTTCAAAAGCTGGGAATGCAGGAAAGCTCAGGAAAGTCCAAGCCCATCGCCAGCGGCTATTACCTTACCTATGCCACCTACCCTGACCTCATGCTTGCCAAGCAGCTGATGAGCGATATGGCAACACCGAAGATAGAGAAGCCTCTCGTGCCCAAGTTCTCCTCTGTGCTGCAAAAACCCCAACAAGCACCGCCTCCTGTAATACAGCAAGGGGTGACCATCATGCCCGCAAAGGCTCCCTCCTTTGGTGCTGTCACAGTAGATGATCCTGCAAAACCTCCCAAGCCATACCAGATCGCTGTGACGATTGTACCTGTCAAAATTCCCGCTACACCCCAAACGCCCACCTCTTTCATCATCCCTAAACTTAAGAACCGCATCGTAGTAACAGTGAGTCCATTGGCTCCAATGGCCCCTACCCGTATAGATATAACAACGGAGGTGGAACCCGTAGCCGTTGTGATACCGGTCATCCCCTCAGAGCCCAGTATCACAACCCTAGTTGAGCCACTGGAAAAAGTAGTGGCAGTGCCCGAACCCTTAGATCCTGTATCTATAGTAGTTGTAGTAGGATCTGAGACACCTGAACCTATTGTTGCAGAAGCTGTAGGAGAACCAGAAAGTATACAACCAATAGCAATAGCAATAGAAGAGCCCGAGCCCAAACAAGAGAAACCCCAAGCCATCCTGTTCTCCCAGGAAGAGACTCCCAAGGCCGGGTCGGTGGGACTACTAGCATCCTATAGCTTCCTCTTCGATGGAACCGACAGCAACAGCATGCTCCATACGCTCGCCCTCAAACCCTATTTCACCTACAAGAGCTTTGCCATGAAGTTGCAGGCTTCTGTGAGCACAGAGGACTTCTCCCTCTTCACCTCAAATGTACAGCCTGTGCCAACAGGAAAGCTTGAGATGCTAAGCTATGGCTTCAAGTTCATCTCAGAGCTACGCTTTGGCTATAGCGCCTCCCCCTTCTTCCTTGCATTGGACAACAACCAGTACCATAGCCCCCTCACAGAGCATTTCTATGCCCCTTCTTTTGGTGATAGTGACAAGCTTGGCCTGTACAATAGGATAGAGATCGGCTCTTTCTCTTCAACCATCTATTTTGATGACCTCTACATGACAAACCTGCTAGAAAGCCCCAGCAAACATCAGTTCGCATCCTTTGCCCTGGAGTATGCGAAGAAAGAGGGGTATCGCTTCTCCGTTTCGCTTGGCACCCTGGCAAGGATTGAAAGATCTCCAAGCTGGGCGGTTAATCTGTATCCGAATGTAAACTTCCTCTTCCCCCTGATCGATGTCCGCACAACCCAGCTCGCCTTATTGGTCTCTGCTAGCGGATATCTGCCTGCATACCCAACCTTCGAGTTTGACGAATTTGTCGACACCTCCCTCACCTCCTTGTTCCCCAACTATCAGGTGAGTGCCGGCCTGTCCTTGCAGCAAGGCTCCTTCTCAGCCAAGCTGATGGGATCTCTTCGTCATGGTGAGAATAGGAATCTTTTGACCAGTGACCTAGCCTATGCGTTCGACAACTCCTACCCCTCTGTCTTCGACATCTTGGCCGAGACAGGATTTGCAGGGGAGCATTTCGCTATGAAGCTGACAGTGAACCTTCCTTTTGCCAGCGACCTGAGTATTGCTAACGTGACTAGTTCTTCACATACGGCTGACTTCAGCCAGCTCACCCTATCCTACAAGCAGAAGGCATTCACCTTCTCCTTCGGACTACAGGAGATAGGTATTGCTCAAACAATCACAAGCATCGTCGATGGAAGCAAGGACCTTCTCTCCCTCTTAGGTGGAGAATGGGCAACGTCCTTCCTCTCTATCGGATATGCGGCAGGAGACCTAACGATCAAGGCAAAGGCAGCCTACCCTGCCAATCCGACGGTGTATACGACTCCTAAGATTACCATTACAGCATCCTACAAGTTGGGACTGCAGTTCTAAAGGATGAGGGCCTACGGGCCCTTTCCTTTTGCCCTTCCGTGAGAAACATGCTACATTGTTCCCATGAATATCAAACGACTCGACCCTTTGGTAGCACAGCGCATCGCTGCCGGAGAAGTGATAGAACGACCTGCCTCAGTAATGAGGGAACTCCTGGACAACGCCCTTGATGCAAACTCCACCAGCATAACAGCGAGTGTGGTTGAAGGGGGCTTGGAAGAGATCACCGTCATTGATGATGGCGATGGGATCGCAGAGGAAGATCTGCCCCTGCTCTGTGAGAGCCATGCGACCAGCAAAGTATCCTCCCTTGATGACCTGTACCAGCTGAAGACCATGGGCTTTCGAGGGGAAGCCCTCTACAGCATAGCAGCCGTCTCCAAGATCACCATTTCCAGCAGCTACAAGGGAGCCGATGCTGCCAGCATTGCCATCGACAATGGTCAAAAGGGTGATGTTATCCCAGGCGGTCCTGACAGGGGAACCAAGGTGACAGTCGAGAGCCTCTTCAAGGAGATTCCAGCTCGCAGGCAGTTTCTCAAACGCCCCTCCACTGAAGCTACCATGTGCAAGAACATACTCCTGGAGAAGTCCCTTGCATTTCCCAAACGCTCTTTCAAGTTCTACACCGATGGGAAGCTGCGCCTCGACCTTCCAGCCACTACCAAAAAAGAGCGAGTCCTCGATGCCCTATCAACAAGCCAGAACATCATCCCATCCGAGATGCTCGAGCTCAATGAGACTGCCGCCCGATTCAGCCTCTATGCTGTCTCCTCCTCTCCTGCAATATTCCGTAGTGACCGCTCGCACATAAAAATATATATCAATGACCGACCGATAGAGGACTTTGCCCTGGTACAAGCCGTTACCTATGGCTATGGAGAACTGTTGCCTGGAGGATCTTTCCCCTACTGCTATCTCTTCATCACCGTGGACCCGACCCTTGTGGACTTCAACATCCACCCTACCAAGAGGGAGGCCAAGCTCCGTAACAAAGCTGAGATCCATCACCAGATAGTCTCCATGATAGCAACCCAGGTAAAGAGAACCCTGCCCCGGCTCATCAATGAGATACAGGAAAACCTCACCGAGAGTGAGGAAACCCTGTTCTCATCTCCCAACCACTCCGGCTTCTCTCCCAAACCTCAGTACCATGCACCTCATACGCAGAATTTCGGATCCTCCTCCCATGAAAAGGGGTACTCCTACTCCACCCAGGGCAAGCCTTCCGACCCGCTCTGGTTCCAGAAGGCAAAGGAAGCTTTGCAGGAGAACAAGATGGAGACTTCCCGCAAGAGTGAAGAGGTCGACATCTGGGCTGAGCAGACACAAGAGGAAGGCTTCACCTATCTCGGGCAAGCCTTCAACCTCTTCCTGCTGGCCCAAAAAGGGGATGACCTCTTCTTGGTGGACCAACATGCAGCGCATGAACGCATCCTCTTTGATAGGGTGAGGCTTCGTCAGGAGGTACAACCCCTGATGATACCTGTGGAGTTTGAAGTGGAGAGGGATGTCGATACCTACCTGCAGGAAATGGTAGATGTCTATCTGAACCTGGGTATAAAGCTAGAGAGAAAAGAGGCGTTGGAATGGCAACTTCTTGCCATACCTGCCATGTACAAATCCATTGAAAAAGAGGTGGTCGCCTTTATCCAGGGGCACGCAGGTGATGCCAAGGAGATAGAGAAAGGCCTCTATGCCATAGTAGCTTGCCATGCAGCCATAAAGAGCGGTGACACCATCGACCGAACCACTGCCATTGAATTGCTTAAGAAGGTCTTTGCCTTGGAAGAACCTACCTGTCCCCATGGAAGGACCTTTGTAGTGAGACTCAACAAGGACGATCTCTCTAAGGCTGTAGGAAGGACCTAGAGGGTGTACCAGACTATCTGGCTCATCCTAGCTGCCTCATCGTACCAGGTTAGCCCGACGAAGCGCACCTGGTCCCATGTTGGATAAAAGCGGGCGAGATCTAGTGCCTGTTCAGTGGTGAGGGTGGAATAGAGTATCTTTTTCTCTCGATCAAGAAGCTGTAGCGAACACTCCTTGACCTGTTCATCCAGGACAAGTATTCCTTTTTCAGCATCAAGGTGATGCACAAAAGGTTGAGGATCCGATCCTCTCTCCAGGGTAAAATTCTCTGTGATGGTGCGCCCGTCAGAGCTGAGGACGCGTAGCGTCCACTCTCCACTGGGTAGAGGCATGCTCGGCCCAAGAGAAAGACCTGTGTTGCCATAGTAGCCCTGCTTACCCACACTCTTTCTCGCAGCGGGGAACAGCCAGGTGTTTAGGCCATCAGGAGAGGTGATCTCCATCTGTAGCGTAGCATCCTCTTCGCTCTCTATAAAGACACTCAAGCTCTCATAGTTGGAAATAAGGGTGCCTTCACTATTGCCCTGATGGACCAGACTAAGCCCTGTATGCAGTCCCATCAGGGTGAAGGATGGCCGTGTGCAGGAAAAACAGAGAACCAAGGCTAGGATCACAACAAATGAGAATCGTAGCTTTGTCTTCATGCTCAACGAGCCTGTGCTCTGAGAAATGAACGCACTGGATTGGCATACGAGTTAAGGGCGAACAGCCTCACATCCTCTTTCTGATTCTTGAACCGGCCAAGGAATGCCTCAGTATCAAAAGAGGCATACTCATCCTTAAACGTATCGGTATGCTCAAGATAGTCATAGGCAAAGCAGTTGGTAGGCCATAACTTGTAGGAGAGATGGATCTGTCGGTCGATCTCAGCGGCCACCTCATCGGAATTGGCAAAGTTACCCTTCAAGGGCTCACCATAGGCAATATGGATTCGGCCCTTATACCCTTTCAGCCCACGGGAGATGCTGATGAGGTCCTCGTACTTCTTCTTGGGTTGCTCGCCTCGCCTCATGCGTCCTACTTCTTCTATGCTCTTGATGATATCACAAGGGTCATATTCATAGCTAACGGCAACAGGTACGATGTGGCATTTGTTGATGACTTCGCTAAAGGAAACTCCACCCTTACGCTTTTGCGAAAGATAGAGCATCTTTATGATGGCAGGGGTAGTCACATCAAGGCCATCCTTTGCGCGGCCACTCTTCTGGGCAACCCAAATCGATGTCTTCAGTTCTGTGATCAGTTCAACAAAATAGGTGCTGAGCCTGATGGACTCCATATACTTCTCTCGCATGGGAAGGGTCCGTTTGACCGTCACCCCACCGTTGAGCTTGAAGATATCGGTGATATATTGGTTAGTCAGCAGGTTATCCCCAACGGCCATTTCACATTCTGTCCGATCGCCTTTGATGAGCACGTAGTTGATAAGGGCAAAGTCGAGGACGATATCCCGATGGTTGCTTATGAAGAGGTATGCAGTCTCCTTATCGATATTTTCCAACCCGCTGAAGGAAAAGGCATTGACACTCTTTTGCAGGACTGCAGGCAAGAAAAATCCAACAGAAAGTTTTTCCTGGAAATCATTGTACGAATTGACCGAAAGCAACACGCCCATCATGTGCTGTGCATACTGCTCGTTCTTAGCTCGTTGTTCTGCAGTGTCAGAAGGGAGAAAGCCAGCAAGAACCTTCAAAAATGCACTCTTATCCTCAACTATTCTCTCTATAGCTATCTTCACATCGGGGCCCCGATATGGTGCGATATCCTTATACATATTCAAATCCATGGTCAGTCCTTTTTTGCACCCATCAGAGACCGCATGTATTGTGTTCGCTCCCACTTGGAAGGATCTACGATCCTCTCCTGGGCAAGCTGTCCATTGAAATCAGCGATCTGGGTGAATTCATGTGCATCCATCCAAGAGGAAACCTCATCGTTCATCTTGGAAACTGTAGAAAGCCCATGCTTCATGAGAACAGAACAAAGCTGGACAGCCTTTGCTCCTGCAAGCAGTTGCTTGACTACGACATCACCTGAGTGGATACCTGTAGCGGCACAAATGTCATAGCGTAGCTCCTCACTCATCAAGGCTGTCCATCTCAGTGATTGAGCATACTCATCCTCTGAACTGAACATATGTGCAGAGCCAAAAGAAAGTGTCTTCGTATTGATGTCGGGGCTAAAGAAACGATTGAACAGTACGACACCGTCGATCGAAAGTTGATCTAGCTTATAGAGCAAATTGGCAAGGGAGGAAAAGGAAGAGCCCATCTTGAGGCTCAAGGGAACCTTGGTCTTCTTGCGTGCCGCCTTTACCAAGGAGAGATAATTCTTCTCAATGGCAGTGCCGTCAACTTGTATGTCGGCTGCAACTATGTAGTGGTTCAATTCTATGGCATCAGCACCACAGGCCACAAAGCGGTTGATGTATTCGATCCAAGAACCACTCTCTCGACAGTTAATGGATGCGATGATGGGAATATCGAGGGCTTTCTTAGCATCCTCCAAGAGTCTGAGATGCCCATCGATAGCCTGTTCCATGGAAGAGCCCTTCATGAAGCCGTAGGCATCAGCATGGACGAGATACTCTTGGGTCTCGTCAACGAGAGCATCGCTGTCCCCTTCGATCTGTTCTTCAAAGATGGATTTCAGGACCACGGCCCCTACCCCTGCATCTTCACATTTCTTCAGGGATTCCAGTGTTGCGGTAAGGGGACTGCTGCCCACTATGATGGGGTTCTTAAGATTGAGACCTAAATATTTCGTTGACAAGTCTGCCATATGGTACTCCTCAAAACAGATATGCGGCTACATGATAGCCGGCTTAGACCAAGTATAGCATGAATAAAAGGCTTTCTCCATATGGATTGGATACGTTCACCAACATTAAAGATAGAGAAAGGTACCGTTTTACCGGTACCTTTCGCTGTAAAAGCATAGTGTTTAGAGAATGTAGGGAATTCTAAAATTGTGTGACTGATAGACTACAAAGGTCTCGACCTCTGAAATGTCTTCAATCTTATCCAACTCCTGCTTGAAGAAATCAAGCAGGGTAAGCCCCTCATCCTCAGCAAGGACAAGCTGGACGATAAGATCATAACGACCGGTGACTACAGCTGCAGAGATAACCCCACGAAGGGAGGTAAACTCCTTGGCCTTCTTCTCCAAATCCAAGGTCTTGAGCTTGACGCCCATCATCACCACCTGCAAGCCAGGTATGGTTTCAGGGTTCACCAAGCCGGAGATCTCCAGGACCCCCTCATCTATGAGCTTGTTCACCCGAGCCCGTACGGTGTTCTCTGTAATGCTCAGTTCCTCTGCAATTGCACTGAAGGGCTTGCGCCCATCATGCAGTTGCTTGACAATAGCCTTATTTGTCTCGTCCATCTTTAACTTCATCATCGCTTAACCGTTCTTCCTCTCAAATTCTTTCATGAACTGGGCAAGAGATAGCACATCTTCCTTGGGAAGGGCGTTATATACGCTGGAGCGCAACCCACCAACAGAGCGATGGCCTTTCAAACCAAGCATCCCTTCCTTGGTAGCTTCAGCAACAAACTGTTTCTCAAGTTCCTCATTAGGAAGGCGGAATACAATGTTCATCTTGGAGCGATAGTTGGAATCGACAGGACTGCGGAAGAAGGGCGAGCCATCGATGACATCATAGATGATGGCGCTCTTCTCTTTGGCACGCTTTTCCATGCCCACTGCCCCACCATTTTTCTTAATCCAGTCAAGGACAAGTTTCACGCCCCAAATGGAAAATACTGGGGGGGTGTTGAACAGGCCCTTGTTCTTGCTATGCAGGCTGTAGTCCAGATACGCGGTAAGATTGGAGTTCTGTCGTTCCAGAAGGGACTTCTTCATGATGATGAAGGTAGCTCCAGCAGGGCCGAGGTTCTTCTGCACGCCGCCGTAGATCATGGAGAACTTCTCCACAGGCACTGGACGGGAGAGAATATCACTGGACATGTCTCCGATGAGGGGGACGTCTCCGGTATCAGGGAAATCCTGCCACTCGATACCGCCGATGGTCTCGTTGGAGCAGAGATAGAGGTAACTGCTGTTTTTGCTGGGTTTCACGTCCGATGCCTTTGGCAGGGAGGAGAACTTATTGGCCGTACCATCATAGTAGTAGTTGACCTTCCCCAGTTTCTCCGCATCTTCACCCGCTTTGTTGGCCCAGGTACCGCTTTTGATATAGTCAGCGACTGTGTTGGGGCGCAAGAAGTTCATCGGGATCATGGAGAACTGTAAGGTTGCACCACCACCGAGAAAATAGAGGTCATAGTCCTCAGGAACATTGAGCAGTTCCTTGAACAGGGCGATACACTCATCATACATATCTTCAAAAACACCACCACGATGGCTAGCCTCAACCATGGACAGGCCTTGGTTGTCATACTCCATCATCTGGTCGCGCATCTGTTCAAGCACCTCTATGGGAAGTACCGAGGGACCTGCAAAAAAGTTTTTCTTACGTTCCATTATAGTTTGCCTCCTTTGATCAACTCACTGATAATATCAAATGACTCTTCACCGATGCGAATAAGGTTCTCTTCACTGTTTGCCCCGACATGAGGGGTTAGCGTTATGTTTTCAGCTTTGAGAATCGGATAATCCTCAGCAGGAGGATCGGTTGGATAGACATCGGTTGCATACCATGCCACCGACCCGTCTTCTAGAGCAGCTACCATATCATCGGCATCGACACACAGGGCGCGACCGGTGTTGATGATGACAGGCTTTTTCTTACAATGGGAGAACAGGGCCTTGTTTACCATACCCCGGGTCTCATCAGTGAGAGGCAGGTGAAGGGAGATATAATCTGCATTCTCAACAGCTGCTTCAGGGGTTGCCTTCATATCAGCATGGGGGGAAGATTGCACATACTTGTCATAGGCGACAACACTCATGCCAAAAGCCTTGGCAAGAACTGCGACGCGACTGGCAATATTACCAATGCCAAAGAGACAGAGGGTCTTGCCATACAGCTCATTGCGTTTGGTACCCTTGAGCCACTGCCCATGTTTCATGCCATCATTGTAGGCAGGAAGGTGACAGGGGGTGCTTATCATCAGGGTAAAGGCAAGTTCGGCAACGGCAATGGAGGAGGACTTGGGGGTATTGCGTACAATAATGCCCTTTCTCTCAGCATAAGCCTTGTCTATGTTGTCGATACCAACGCCACCACGAATGATCAACTTGAGATTTGGTGCTTCGTCAATATACTCTTTGGTACATTTGGTCTTGCTGCGAACAAGCACGATATGTGCATCCTTGAGGCGGCTCTTGTCCGTCGTCACTTCACCAAACGCCTTCAAGCGTGGGCCGAGTGTGGCATCGAAGGCATCTGAAATAAGTATAAGCATAGTTTTAATCCCTCTCTTTGCATTTCTTCACAGGCATACGCCTATGTTGATAATCTACAATAGGATTGTACACCAAAAAAAGGGGTTTTGTCTAATTTATTTTGTTATTTTTTACGTATTAAGCAAAATAATCGCGCTATGTTGCTGGATAGGCAGAAATAATAAGATTGTACTGTGAAATGAAAACCGCCGGAGATCCGGCGGCTATATACTTAGTAACTTTTGGAAACGTGCAATTTCCGTACTTTTTTCATCTGCTTGCGTGCTGCAGCTTTCTTTTTCCGGTTAAGGATGGTGGAAGGCTTCTCGAAATATTCTCGTTTTTTCCACTCACGGATGATTCCTTCTTTCTCCACCATGCGTTTAAAACGCTTGATTGACTTTTCCAAAGGTTCATTGTCATCAACTTTTACATATGCCATATATTACTACTCACCCCCTCTCCCGATTACTGGGTCTAAACTGCTAGGACAGAATGCATCAAACATAGCTTGAATGTCAAGCATTCTGGATAAAACTCTCTCGACAAGAGAGATATAGTATCTGTTTTAATTTTCTTGTTACTATTTCTTGCCATCTTTCCTAAGATCCACTTCCTTATCCGCTTCGGTCTAGAGGTCAACAAGGAAGACTCGCTACGGTAGTAATTCCGCCCAAGGCGGAATGCCAGTTGGAAACGGTAGCTGGTACCTGATTTCTCACCCCTCTCCTGTACCACCCTATGCCAAAGGTTTTAGTGGACTATGTGGGAGCCTTCCTGGAACCCCTATCAGCAGAAACAATTACTGACTTAGTTTTTCATATTTGGTTTTCACATACCAGATAGATACCCCCACATGCGGAATAAGCTCCCCATTGCTATCTAGTCTTTGTAAGTTTTCAAGCTATTGTAAAAGGTGGCTTTTCCATGCTTGTTTATCTCCAGACCTTTTACTTTCCTTTTGATTAAGTAGGGTTATAATTTGTTTTCGTGTATAAACGAGCATTGTATTGTTAAGGTTTAGAACCTCTTCCAAATCATGCTTATATTGATCCTTTTCTGATTTAATCCTCCCTGACTGAGAGTAGGAAATCCTTTTCATGCAAGCATCGTTCAAGGGAGAAAGGTTTGCTAAAAGCTTATTACCTTTAAAGGCATCGCAGGACTGCTTTTTAGCATCATTGCCTCTCCC
>Ga0209414_1000383_pt1 | contig 21055 bp, 22 predicted proteins | sample LakVidmifraction_4_FD_181154 | JGI IMG/M metagenome (GOLD analysis project Ga0209414, IMG submission 181154) | Hypersaline microbial communities from Lake Vida, Antarctica - Brine Hole Two &gt;0.2 micron (SPAdes) (version 2) | ecosystem: Environmental > Aquatic > Non-marine Saline and Alkaline >...
TGAAAATATAAAAAAGGTTGTTGATAAATTTCCTGAATATGCCCATAAAATTAAAGTAAAACAGACGTTAATTGATGAAGTTGAAAAAAATAGACCAAGAATAGAAATAACCTAAATTTTCTAAAATGGTAGTATCTTCAAAACACCATTATGTTAAATTGCCACTGTCAACCATTTTATTACTTTGCAAAATCAAATTGTTATCACAATTTATTCTACACACCATTTGCGACTGCTTGCCAACGTCAAAAAAAGCAATCCTTTTGTTTCGTAATTCTGTTTTGGATATTTAAGATCTCGTTCTAAAAGTTTTCAGGATGTTCTCGTTAAGTTGTCGCAACAGTTTAAAATTACTGTGCCCGTTAATTTCTATACACTTGCTTAATTTAGTTCCAAATAAGCTTTCTTTCGTTTCGCTTATCTTTTTTCCTTGATGAAAAAAGAAACAAAAAAATCAAGGCTTCACAAAACTTAGGGAATAATTACGGCTAACTCGCTATACTTTAGGAAACATTAGAACCTTTCAGCTTGTCTAAAATTAATTGTATAGTTCTAATTATCAATAATATAAGTTATTAAATCCCTAGAATATAGACGCTCATTTCTCCTATTGTTTTAGCCAAAATTTTATGAGACCAACTTTAATCAATCATAAACTTTAATGTATCTATCTCCAGTTGCTATTGATTTCACAAAATCACAACCAGATTTACACTCTCTATCAAAATATTGACTTATTATTCCTGGATTGTATCTAAATCGTTGAACTCCAAAGTTTGAAATATCTCCAGCTCCTGTTGCAAAAGCAATTAATTGAAATATTTCCAATGATGCTAAATTAGAACTAAAAGGGAAAATATTTTCATTATTTTTTCTTTTATACAAATCTTTCGGAAGTCCTTTAATGTATGAAACATCATCCAGCATACCGTCGATTTCTAATGACACATCACTTGTACTATATACTTCTAGACATTGTAAACATGGTTTATTTGGAGAAATAGTTTGTAGTTGCCAATCTGCACCAGAAAATTCATAGCCATTGGTGTCATTACCCTCAAATCTTACTTGAATACCACCATCAATTACTGGTATTAAATGAGAATAAGCAATATGATTTAAAATGTATCTTGCACGAGGACGATCAACACAACTAAAAATTATATCGCAATCAATAGCACTCTTATATGCTTCTTCTATATATAAGCTATTATTTGAAATATTAATATCGATATTTGCCGATGTTCCTACACTATTAATTTGTCTCTTGGCTATATCAACTTTATATAAACCAATATCCTTTTTTGTTGAACCTACTAGACGATCCAAATTATGTATTTCTATTGTATCAAAATCAATTAAAACAAATTTTTCCATTCCCATTCGTGCGAGTCCTTCAGCTACCATACTTCCGACACTTCCAAGTCCAACAATTCCTATACGCATCTTCGCTAATTTTTCATGATTAACTTGGCCCCAAACAGCTCTAGTTCTCTTAAACTGTTTATTAAATTTTGGAGAAGGTACTAAAAAGTGCGCATAATCAATTTTTAGATTCCCTCCTACACTCCTCACATTTTCAGCCCATTGAATCTCATATTCATTCGTGTTTTCATTAAACAACCATCTTCTTCCACTCCATGTTTTATCTGAACCTACAGTCATTCCAACTAATGGATATCCCGTTAATACTTCAACTGTATCACTAAGCTTTTCTTTTTCTGCTATTATATCATCATTGCTCATATTCTGCCAACCTGGAAATGGATGACTATGTATAAAAATAATCCCACATTCTTTTGTAGCAGCCTCTTTGCAAACCCTTTTAATATATTGTGGATTAAAACTCACATTCCCATGTCTCTGTCTATCACCTCTTTCAGGGAAAATAAGTTCACAAATTAAAGCTGTGTCACGTTTCAAGCCAACAGATTCGTTCCATAAAGCAAATATTAAATCCTCTTCTTTATCATCTCTTACCAAATGATTACATAATTGAATATTCAGATTTTCTGGAATTGCAATACTAAATTTTTTCATCTTAAACTCTTTTAAATACTCCATTAATTTGAGATAATAAATGTTTGGCAGTTTCCTCAGGAACAACTTTAAATGAATAACTCCAATATCTCCATTCTAATCCAAGACCACTATCAATAATGTTTCGAACTCCTCGAATAGAATCCGTTTTTTCAAATAATTGTGGTGTTGCTTTAACATGCATTGAACTATGCACTCTTCTTGGATAATCAGGTGGAATTATCAATCCTAGATCAATTAATCTTCCTGCAAATTTTCCAATATCAATTTCAAATTCCTTGAAAATAGCATAAGTTTGGCCATCGACTCCTTTAACTAATTCAGCCTTATAACCTAAATCTTCAAAATCTTTTATAAACGGTTCAGAACCATATATCATGACGCGGTAGTTGGAGTTTTATCAAAAAGCACAAAGTGCATGCCATTTTTCATATTAATAGATTCATTATTATTATTATATTCATGATGATTATTTCCTTCCTTAAGAGCTAAGGATTTTTCTGTAGTTTTTACTTTCGCAAAATCTTCTAAAATTTCTTTAACTGTTAAAACAGATTTTTCGGTTTCAAGTTTGATTTTGCCAATGAAAAAGATAATTTCCTTTTCTTCTTTTTTTGATTTTGTATCCATTTTCTTTTTTTTTGGAATTAAACAATAATTTTATGGTACAAATAAATAACAACATGGCGCAACCTACTTGCGCCATTAAAAAAAGATTAATTTATTTAATAATTAACGAGGATTATATTTGTTTACGGCATTTTCAAAAGTCTTTAAAACCTTTTCTATAACTGGTTTTGGAGATATAATTGTAGCATCAGAACCATAGCTGAAAATTTTTGAGTAAAATTCATAAGACGGTTTAACTTTAACCTTGATGACAAACTTTTCGTCATTATCTTCTAAAATTTCTTGTGTACTATGAATTGGAAGTGTTCTAAGATAATTACCCTGTTTTGGGTTAAAATTTATTACAACTTCTATAGCTTCAATATCAGGAACTGTAATTCCAAAAGAATATTTAAAATATTCATGACTATCAAAATCAATAGTGTCAAAATCTTCATTCAATATCGTTACATCTACTATTCTATCCAAAGCTAAGGTAATTATACTTTCACGTTTTATATTTAATCCAATTATATACCATAATTGTTTATCTTCCTTTAAAAGAATTGGTTTGATTTTATGCTTTTTAATCTCATCATCAAATTTCTGATAATCTATTTCAAGTATTTTATTCTTTGAAATAGCATCAAGAATTTCTGCAATTAACTCACTACCGCCTACTTCTGGATGTCTTTCAGTTTCTAATAACGTTTCTTTCTCAAAAAGTTTTTTTATTTCAGGACTAATATTAGAATTGTCTATTACTTTTTGAACAGCATTAGTAATATCTTTAAAAACAGGGTAATCTTTATATTGGTTAACAGTTTTTGCATAAAAAAGCAAAGCATTTACTTCTCCTGGCTCTAATTCTACAGAAGGGAAAATATTTTTAGGAATATCTGTATAATAATAAGTCTTTGTACTTTCATCTTTTTCGATAGGTAGAAAAAAACCTAATTCAGTATCTTCGGCTAAATCTTTAAGGTCAGTCTGAATTGTTCTCAATTTTACCGGAATTCCAGCATCATTACAAATCTTAACAATCCTACTTGTTTTGTGCTTTCCTCCTCTACGTAATATATTATGTATTATTCTATATCTTTTTAGGGCTTCTTTATTTTTTGGCATAATCTAAGAATCTATTAGTTCTTTAAAATGCTCATAAATCATAACCATTGCTAAAGTATCTAGCTCACAGTATTTCAACAATGCACTCGTTAACTCAACAATTTCGGATTGCTCCATGTCTGTATATTGTAATTTACCATAAGCGGTTAATGCTGCTCCACCATTGGCGATATCTTCTATTTCCGATAAAGTATTTTCAATTTGCTCTTCACTCCAACCTTCAAAAACTGATGGTAACATCTTATACGGATTTTTTACAATTCCATTTTCAACCTCTAACCAAATATGTTCATCTTTAAAATTCTTGCTTGTTAGGTTTATTTGATTAATCGGTTTAGAATATTTTGATTGTAAATAATTGCTTGAACTTAAAGAAGCGGGTAATACTTCCTTTATTGAATTTGAACCTTTAGTTAAGGGATTGTAGTAATAACGCTTTTCAACATCCCATAAATCAACCATATCTCTATCGCCTTTCCATTTAATTGCACTATCTCTTTTAGAATGGGATATTTGTTGAATAAAAGTTATTAACTTGTCTTTATCCTGTTCATCTGAATGTAATAATTGGACATATATAGCATTTAAAATAGTGTTTTCATGATTTGAATACCTAAATATTGTTCCTTTATCTTTTTCTAATGCTTTTTTTAAAGCTCTTAAAAACTCAAAATTTGGAAATTCTCCTGCTTTGTTATTTATATATTCATTAGCATGTTCAATTTCACCATTTTCAAAATAAATATGATGTGAAAATTGAAAAGCAATCTGCTCATATGGTTTTAAATTTTTATTAAAAGGTAGGGCAACTGTACTGGTTTCAAAATCTATAAAATGTAAAGGGAAATTCCAAGTTTCAATTTCTTTCTTTAATCCGTCTTTATCAACATAAACATCGGGATCATTATTTACATCTTTTTCTATTTGTAACCATTGTCTATGCGATACTGTTAATTTTTCAGAATTTTCTTCTAAGCCAATACTTTCTTCTGTAAGTTGATATTTAAAAAATACTCCATCTTCAAATAGTTTATTACCTTTACTAAAAAAGTAAATATCTAATATATTCGGTGTAATAAAGTCTTTTGTTGTCCAATTATGTTGCCTTACAAAACATTCCTTAAAACCAGATTTTAGTCCTTGCTCTTCTTCTAAGGAGTTACATTTAAATTCACATTTTTTACAAGAACCAAACGTAGTTGGCCAATTCGCATATTTATCTTTTTCATATAGAGTTTTGAATAGTAAGATCGATTTTTGAAAAGTTAAATTTGAATGATACATGAATTTATTAGATTCAATATCACTCATAATTTGAGTAATATTTTTTCTTCCTAATACTGAATCTCCTGTTTCTTCAAGAGACTGTACTTTCTTTATAATTCCTGTGCGATTGTTTCCTTTATTTGTAATCCTAAACAATTGATTTAACCCATTAATACTGGTTTTTTTTGATTTATCAACCATCATAATAAATGACTTAATCTCCCAACTTGGATAACACAATTGCATCACATGTTTTTGAAAAGCTACATCAAATAAATAAGGCTTCCATCCTGCTACCATTCCACCTCTTTTCCCTACAAAAAGAAAATCATTATCAGGTGTAAATGATTTAGACTTAACTTCTATTAACTCAATATTATTACCTTTTTTAACTAGTACATCTGTTCTAATAAATAATCCATCCACTAAAAAAGCAGCTTCGTAAATAATAACATTCTCTTGCTTTAATAATTCTTGTGTTTGTTCCCATAAAAGTTGATAATCCCAGTCATTTCCTTCAATTAAAAATCCATTAGGATAGTGCATTCTTGCTAGTTCCTCAACTTGAAATCCACCTTGAGCTAAGGCCTCTAAAAAAGAGTCAGTAACTTTTGTATTTACATATTCTTTTTTTCTAGTATAATAAAGTTTGTTTGGACATTCTAGTCCCAATTTGAATCGAGATTTGGTAAGTACTTTCATTTTTAATCATATAATTTTTTAACTCGCATCATGATGTAATTATTCAAACCGTGACCTGATTCTGCTAATTGTTTCATGGTTTCTACATGTTGCTGTCCTGCTTTTCTGTAGCTCCATTTATATGGTTTTTTCCCACCAATAAATACAACAATTATATAATCAATCCCAAGTTCATAACTTGCAACTCCTGAATCACCACCTAAATTTTTATATCTTACCATTATATTTATTTCCTGTTATTTCTTCTACTAGCCATTTTTCTCCAAATTGCTCTTAATGAGTTTACCTCTTCTCTTAAAAACTTATGCTGTTTTATTAGTAATTCTTCATCAATAATATCCAAAACCTTTTCAATTTCTCGTTTCCTAATAAGTTGGTCTATTTCTTTAAAATCAACAGATATGTTTTTCAAAATAGGCATTCTAATATCCTCTATTTCTGTTGGCTCAAATGTCAACACCCCTCCGCCATAACTTCTACCTGTGATTTCTGAGAAAGCAAAGCTTAGAGAATTTAAAAACGAAATTGTTGCTAATTGTTTATCAGTATTTTCCTTAAATCGAACTCTATGAACTGTGTCTGTTGAAGCCGCTCCTGTTTCATTAATAGCTAATTTCGGGTAAGCTCCAACTTGTCTTAAAGCAAAACCATCTGGTGACCATATAGACGGAGTAATATACCAGCGTTTTCTGATTCTACATTTATAACCAGTGTGAAAATTCATTGATTCACCATATTTAATATACTTCTGGCATTCCTTTGGTAAGTCCTCAAAATCTAAATTAGGAGGCATGAATAAATGAATTGACTGTTCAGCAATTGAATTCTCTTTGAAATCTTTTTTTGAAAAAGCAATTCCTTTTAATTGATTTGATTTACTAACAACCGGAATTGTATATTTTTCAAGTCCCCACTCTTTCACCTGACTCTCATTCATCATAAAAAACTCATTCCTCCCTGTAACTAAACCTACGTCAACTTCCATAATATCTCTGAACGGAATAATCCTTTTATCATTCTTTAATCGTTTTAATAAATTAATTTCTTCTTCTGATAAAAAATATTTTGTCCATTTTTCAGATGAATGGTCAATCGGTTTTACGTTTGAGCCATTTATTTCTTTGAAATTCAGGTTGTTTAAATCTTCTAAGTTTTCACACTCAATCACTCGAATGCCTTTATTTTTAGCTGTTTTCTTTTCACAAAGCATCAATACAACTTCTTGTTGGATGTTTTTAAACACCAGTTTTTTGAATGTTACAATCGTAATTCTATCAAAGAAATTGGATAGAAAAACACGAGTTTCGGCAGCATATTTCACTTGAAATAGCTCAGCAGGTATAACCATTGCCAATCTCCCATTCGCTTTAAGAAGTGATGCTGAGATGACCAAAAAAGGCACCCAAATGTTAGTCAATTTATTGGGACTAAATCCCAAATTTCTCATCATAGAAATTGCTAAATCTCTATGTTCTTCTGGAAAGCTTTGATAACGTATAAATGGAGGATTACCCAAAACAGCATCGTATTTATCAGCCCCTTTCGAGTTCAAATATTGAAAGAAATCTGAATTTACTACAGTAGTCGAATTAACGCCCAATTCTTTAGCTCTTATTTTTGCTTTAAGTGCTTCTTCCTCGATAAGTTCAATCGCTTTGATTCGTCCTTTTAATCCTTCTTCACTCACTCCAAGTTCTTTAAATCTAAGTATAGCTTCTTCAACAAAATTTCCATCTCCACAACTTGGTTCCAGTATTTTTTGAGTATCTTCTGTTATAGCCCATTTACATAAAAATCGAGCAATCTCCTTTGGAGTATAGTAACCACCTCTAAGTTTTTGAGCGTCTAATTTTTCTTTTACAAGTCCCATAATTATTCTTCAGCCGTTAATTCATTTATAAACATTTCATCGTAAAGTACAGTCGTAAATTCATCAGAACTTATATTGTAGAGTTTATTCACTGATTCAATGAGTGTATTATTTAATAAATCTAACTTACGTTGCAGAATCACTCTTTTTGCCCCATAAGTTTCATTATATTGGTTTTTCGCAGTTATTAATCCCTTTACAGATTTGATAATATTCTTATAGGAATTAACTTCTTCTAGATTTTGTTCATCAATTATTTTAATTGGTATGTTCTCAATAAATTGTTTACCGTGAGAATAATAAGCACCTCTAAATTCACTTGCTCCTGCTTTTACCATATTTTCAAATAATGGGTGTGATAAAATCCCCATAAAATATAGAATTGAATAATCTGAATCGTTCACTAAAGAATAATAAGGTCCATTTCCTCCTCCTGTAAACTGAATATTCAATTCGTCTAGAACATAAGATGGTCTAGTAGAAAGTACGTGCCAGATTAATTTAGAAGAATCGTGAAACCGAGTTAAACTCTGAGACCTTCCAAATTGATACCATTTTGGATCTTTTCTGTTAATGCTCCTTTTTTCTAATTGAGTTTTATTTTCATTTAAGTAAGCCCAGCATAATGGATAATTTTGGATGAAATCATCTTCACTAATTACTTCGGCTTTTCCATTTTCAATCACATAAGGAAAGATCATTTGAGCATTCGGATTAATAGTATCAAACAATCCAAAAGACAAATCGTAAACACATGGCAAACAGATTTCTTTTTCGATTTCTTTTCTTACACCATTATATGTAAAAACAAAAGTATTCTCTGTTTCATCCTCTGGGGTGAAAATGTATATTTTATCCAAACTTGTTTGTAATCCAACACATATTTCAGCTAGTGATTTTAGAGGTTGTACTTGTCCTGAATTCAATTTATTAAATATAGCTTCTGTCTCTCGTGAAAGGAAAACCCAGGGGTCATCTTTGAAATTTTCTTGATTGTATTCAAGATATCCAGAATCTGCTCCTAATAAATCTGGGGTGATTTTTTTAACTCTCTTAAATAGAAATTGCTCTTTTTCTTCTTTCTGAAGAATTAAAATAGCAGTATAAGTTGAACGGTCAGGAAATACTTGAGTTACTCCGAAATGAATAATTTTTGAAAGACTACTTGATTCAGAAATGAATTTTCGCAGAGCCTTTCCTCCTTTTATTATGAAAAATTTATTGGGTACAACATACCCTAAGAACCCAGTCGGATTTAATAATCCAATTGCTCTTTGAATAAATACATAATATTTATCTATTGTCTCTTTTTTAGCAACGGCAAATCCGGATAATTCATTTTGGTAATATTTGACTTCATCAGGAGAATATTTAACCAAATTCTGAATTCTAACATAAGGTGGATTTCCAACAATAGCATCAAATCCATTTGTATCATCAAGAAAAGGAAACTCTAAATTCCAGTCAAAAGGTTTTACTCTAAATAATATTCGATCATCCTCGATTGCTTCTGGCATAAATTCAAAGAATTTAGAATCAACCAATGAATTACCGCACTTGATGTTATTTTGTAAGCTTGGAAGAACTTTGGTAGCATACTGCCCAATGAAATGATCTATTGAAGCTCCACTCTCGCCTTCTAACAACTTCAGCAAAAGACTGAATTCTGTCACTTCAGTAGCATAAGGATTAATATCTACGCCATAAATACTTTCTTCAATTACAATTCTTTTTGCCTTTAATGTAAGTCCATAGGTGTTTTCTGCTATTTCGTATATTAACTCTACGTCATTAATACCTTCCTTAATAAATCGTTCAATTGTTGCTTTTAGTAGAAAATCGTAAATAGAAATTAAAAAAGTGCCTGATCCACAGCAAATATCCGCTATTTTTAATAGAGCTAGTTCTCTCGAATTTTTTCCATCGACTAATGGATTCATCGTTTCCTTGACAATTTGTTCAACAATAATTTTAGGTGTCGGAACCACACCATTAGAAGCAACAACTTCTGGTTCTGAAACAATTGAAAGCTGTCTACCTTCATCAAGCACAACATGACTTCCAAGGAATTTCTCATATATTTGACTTAAAATTGTAGGGTCAACAACTGTAAAATCATAAGGGCTTAATGGATAATATAATTCATTAAATATTTCAATAAGTACTTCCGAATCAATTTGAATATTAAGCGATAAGTTATCCTCGATAAAATCAAATAGTCCAGAATTGTATTTTTTATCAGACTGTTTAAATAGTGCTTTTAATTCATCATAACTCTGAATATTTTTCAGCGTTTCAAACTTTTCAATTGTTCTGTCTTCACAAATTCGAAGAAAAATAATTCTGTTAAGTAATCGCTGAATTAAGAAATTAATATCTTCACTGCCCAAACGCTCATTACGTTGAACAGCAGAAATGGCAAGTCTTTCTCTCCAACTTTCAATCTGTTCAAGAAAATAATCATCAAAAGTCTGCCCTACTCTTTCATAAATAGAAAATAAATCATCCAACCTTCCATTAGAAGCTGATTCAAAAGATATTAAATCATAAATTTCATTGAAAGCGTCTAAATAATTAGAAAACTCAAAGACAGAGATTCGTGCAATTCTTTCATCCTCATTCGCATTAGGCTTATGTCTACAATCATAAATTATAAGTTTATCAAAATTGGTTAAAACAGAAATACCAAGATTTGCATTCCAACCATAACGTCTTGTTTGAAAAGCTACTTTAGCAGATTTAGCAATATCAACATGGGGTTTCTTTGCCTCAACGAAGAGTTTTCTCAATCCCTGAACTCTTAATGTATAATCAGGATTCTTCTTTGACTTTTCATCCTCAACTTCAATTGATTCTTCTTGGATTACATTACGAAGGAATTGATTTTTTCCAGCTTCATTGTCAACATCCCATCCGAATGACATAAGCAATGAGTCCACAAAGTCATTCCTAAGTTGAGTTTCATTATACTTTGAATCTCTGAATGTTTTTATGCCTTTTTCAAATGCCCCGACAAGCTCCTTTAACTGAGCTAAGCCTTCCTCTTTTGTTTTTGCTACTATAAATGCCATCCTTTAAACAAGCGTATTTGATTTTTTTAAATATTCAATTTTTTGTTCTGCGACTTTAATCGCTTCCATTGCAAAATCTTCATCTCTAACCTCATAAACTAATCGGTCGCTTAGATATGCAATCATTAATTCCTTTTCGTCAACTTCTAATATTCCTGACAATAATCTTATTTGCTCACGGGTAGGTCTTTTAGCTCCCCTTTCAATTTTACTTAATAGAGATGGATCAACATCTAATAAAGCCGCAACTTGTCTAACAAGTAATTCTTTATGTTCTCTAAAATCTCTAATTATCTGACCTATTGATTTATTAATATTCATCTTCTTTAGAATTTAATCTGAATTAATTTGACCTGACCAAATTGGTCATTTTAATTAAAAACTCCAAGATATTTGTTGCTTTTTTATTAACAAAAGAAGGATATTTTTTAATATTTGGTAGTAGCTTAGGAAACAATGTTTCAAAGTCCTCATTATAATAGTTGATTTTTACCTTGTTCGAAAGGCTTGAATCTTTATCCATAAATTCTGAACAAGATTTTTTTAATTGCTCAAACTTTTGTTGTTTCTTTTTATTGGGTTCAAACTCATTAAAGTGAACAACAATATTTACATCTTTTTGAAACAAGTAACCTTTTTGCTCTTGTATTTTGGTTAAAATTATTTAATTTACTATATTCTCAACTAAGATCTACTAGTCTGTGTAACTTTAAACCTCATCTCATTTTTGACTTTCACTTCATCTCCTTGAACAATAATTCCTTCTGGTTTATTATTATCCCCCTTTGCGTAAGTTACAGTATAAGTTGTGTTATTATTACTTTCCACTAAACCAAAGGCAAGTACCACTACTTGTTTAAATGATATTCTTTTCTGAAGCCATTGTTTTTCTCTGGCGTTTACTATAATTGTAAACTCTTTAAATTCATCTGATTTATTTTCTTCTGATGCCATATTCATATATTATTTTACTTTTTTATTTTTTTTAATTCACTAATCTCAATCTTTAACTTTTCATTATCTTCTTTAAGCTTTTCATTATCTTCTTTGTATTTTTTCGTTAGATCCTTAATATTTTGACCTAATAACAAACTCAATTCGTCTTTATAAGGTATTAAAGGTTGATATATTCTGTGATAAGCACTACCAATTGCTCCATTAAACAACCTTACTCTAATTGGTTTATTACCTGCTGTCAGTATATGAGATTCTGAAATTCCAGGATACGGATCAATATAATAAATGATTCTTATACCTAGTTGATAAGCTTTTTTAGAACAAAGCTCACAAGGACTAGCTGTTGAAAATAATATGCCATTTTTTATTCCAGTTCCGCCATATTTAGAAATCTGTAAAAATGCACTTTCTTCAGCATGCAATGATCTTGTATGAACTTGATTTTTTCCTTCTGAGATTGAGTTTTTTAATGATTTAAAACAAAAACAAACATTTCTTCCTTTAAGGTTTTTATTATTATCTTTAATATTTTCATTAAAATTTTGTTCGACTGCTGCCTTAAATTTTTGACCATCAGAAGAAGAACCTCTTTCATAATTTGTAAATGCGTCAATATCAAAACTATTATCAATCAAATCTTGTGTTTTCCTTAAAACACAAGGCACTTGACCTGCAGGTGTATTATTCCATCCAATAGCTTTAATGGAATATTCTTCGTCTGTAATTGCTGCACCGACATGTCTAGAAATACAACCAGAATTATGTTTAGCAGTGTAAGCAAGTTGCATACACCTTTCTTCCGGAGAAGGTGTAATCAATCCCGGATGATTAATTAAAGAAACATATTTCAAAAGCTGATCTTGCCAATTAAAATAGGGAGAAACATTTGCCTTTAATTTAATAGTTTCTCCTTCTTCGTTGAAGATAGAAATATTATCATTTTCTTCTTTAGCCTTTTCAGTTGATAAAAAGCTAATATGTATATCAGCCAGTTGCAAACACTCTTCTATATTTTGTTTAAAAAACTCCTCATTCTTATCCCTATTATATTCCTCATCAAGCAATTTCATAACATCATCCTTGTTTGACATAGTAAACTTGGCTCCTAAATCATCTTTTAATGTCTCTTTATTTTTATTTATAGCAAATGAATAAAAAGCAGAATATCTTTCTTTAAAAAACATAATTTCCAACGGATTCTTCAAGGAATTTATAACGACCTGAGTACTTCCTCCTTTATTTTTATTGCGATAACTCTTTATAATGCTGTTAATAACCTCGACAATTGAAAATATATTATTTGCATCAGAACTAACAAAATCATAAGGAACACCTGATTTTCTTAGATTATTTGAAATGACCTGAATAGTCTTATGGTAACTAAGACCTGAATTTATATTACTTTTAGCAGATTTATCAGAGTTTTTACCTAGACCTTCATGAAGTAATTTGCTAAACTTTTTAAATACAGCATCAGTAAAAAAATTATTTAACTCTTTCCAATTTTTTTTGTCTTTTATTTTATCCAGTTCAATTGAATTAATTTTTTTTGATAAACTATTGTATTGAACTTTAAACGAGGTAATATTCTTTACTACATCTGTAAAATTAAAAACAGGAAGTCCGCTTTTTACAAATTCATTTTTTAATTCATTTGATTCAAGAAACTTTTCTAATTCTACTAAGGGGTGTTTTATCAAAAATAAAGTAATAATATCCTTATATTTTATTTCCATAAAAGGTTTAAAATTCACTTTAGCATAGTCATAAACTATCCTATGTTTTCTAAAATCATTATGTACGAATTTACTCCCAAATTTTTGAAATATTACCTTTGGATTTTTAAAATCAACCTCATCAAATCCTTTGACTAATTGAGAAGTTACCTCAGAACAACCTGATCCTGTTTGACCCGTTAATCCTATTATTGTAAAATCACTTCTTAGTTTGTATATGTTATTTAAATCAATTCCTTGTGGCATAATATAATTTATATTTATAAAAACCTACTTACCAATAAATTTAGAAAGAAGCGATTTCCAAAATGATGTTTTCTCCTCAAATACTTCTTTTTTAACAGTTTTTATTTCTTTCATGTTGTCAGCTCTATCACTACGTTCGGGTTCCAAAACTTTTCCATTATTTATTATTTCATCATTGTTATTTCTTCCCTCAAAGTATTTGACATTATCTTTATAATCACTTTTCTTAACTTTTTCTATTTCTGCATCATCATACATATTGGACCAAATAACTTTATTTTTTCTAATAAAATAATGAGAACGACAATTAAGACTCCAATTACCTATTGAAGGGTCAAGTGTTATTGATTCTCCATTGAAAGTTAAGCTCCATTGTGATGGAGCAAGAGGTGTAACTACCTCATTGCCGCAACCGCAACAACATTTATGAATCACTGTCTCGAATGGAATGGATACATAAATAACACCCTCTTCTAATTCACTTGGAATATTTTCTACAAACTTATGTTTCAATGTCATCATTAATAATTGAATTATCATCTATTGAATATAAACTATGTTTTTCATTATCAGCACTATAATAAAAGCCTATGAGTTTTTTCCATTTAATAACTGCTAATGAAGCATTTAAAGCATTTAACTCTGCAATTTGGATGTTTTGACTATATTCATCATTATCGTCACCATCTGAAAGAGAAACTCTTCCTTTATATGTTATATGATCAAGATTACCATTTATGCTTGTAGTTACCCTTAATAACCCCATAAGTGAATTATCATTTGAAATTTCTACTCCCATTCCAACATCTATAAAGCTAATATTATTTTTACTCAGGTAATCAAAAATTTTCTTTTTGATTACACCTTTATCAATACAAATAAATACAAAGTCCAGACCTTGCAATTCATCTAAATTTGAATCGTCAATATATTTATCATGAACTATAATATTAGAATGCATTTTAGAATATATCTCATGTAAATAATTAACTTTTTTAGGAGTTTGCTTAAGTACTTCTTGTTCCGGTGCACCGGGAGATCTAAATGCGTTGTGAAGAATAAATTCATCATTATCAAAAATACGAATCTCTTTCACAGGACACTTTGCAATAAAATCTAGTATATAAGACCCTGTTCCTCCTGCACCAATAATACCTACTTTTTGTTCTTTTAATTTATCTGTTATAGTACTAATTCCCGCTCTACTTGAGTTCGTGTCTGGATAATTAAATTCGGATTCGTTTTCTTCTGATTCTACAAACCTGTATGTCTGAGCCTTTAAAGTATCATCAATTGATTGAGCTGGACCACTTATAATTTTAATGTAAGTCGTCATTTTTTGGTAATAATCATCATAACCTTTTGGCGGTTTATTTGAAAATGACCTATCAACTTCAATTCCAGATGCTAAGACAGTTTTATTTTGACCATGAATAAGAGCTGATATTATTGAACCACCTTTATTACATGGTTGTTCTCCAACAAAATATGCTACATGATTGTCAGGTCGGCCTGTTTTATCTCCAGCAACAGTAAGGGTAGAAATTAATATTCCAAAATGGATTTCTTTTTTAGAATTAACGTAAGGAATACTACTAATAAGTATATGATTACTTTTTATCCTAATTTCGAATCCTTCATCCCTTAATTTCTTAAGGTCTGGGCTATGATCTATTAGTCTGTGTAACATTGAATCTCATTCCATCTTTAACTTTTACTTCATCTCCTTTTACCATAATCCCTTCAGGTTTATCATTATCTCCCTTTTTATAAGTTACAGTATAAGAAACATTTGGATCTGTTGAAATTGTTCCAAAAGCCAATATTATAACTTCATCAAATGATATTTTCTTTTCAGTCCATACTTTTTCTCTAGAATTGATTAAAATATTAAACTCTTTATCTTTTTTATTTTCCATAATTATTTTATCTGTTAAATTTATTATTCAAAATATTTTAAAATCCGTACTTTATCCTCATTGGCTTTATCATTCTTATGATACAGTTCAACAAAAATTATCTTTTCCTCTATCTCTGTTTCAACGCCTTCCACTTCATCCATTCTCTTTTTAATATGAGCATAAATAAGTCTTAATCCTGTGTTTACTCCTTTGCCTTTTAAGCTTTTACATGCAATTCTTTTTACCTTAATTACACAGTCAGTAATCCCTAACCCATCAATTTTAAAACTAAAAGGAGGTCGTGCGTTAGGATTTACTTTTAATACTTTTCTTATAATTTCTAAGTCATCCTTTAACGATTTATATCGTTTAGAGAGTTTTTTTAAATCTTTTTTAAATTCAGCTAATTCATCAAATTCCATCTCCTTCATTGTCATAATTTCTAACCGAATAAGGTTTCTCTCTATAGAATGCTAATTCATAATCGATTATATCTCCTTCTTCTGTCGCTAACCAAGGGATATCCCTGTGTGAATAATCACTAATTGCGCTGGCGTAATAATCAGAAAGTTGGTTAATAACTCTATCTATAACTTCAATTTCACTTGCTTTTAATTCAGTTAAATCAGGTTTTATTAATGGTAAATAACGAGTCTGATGATAACCATGAAACTCTGTTTTAATTCTTTTTATTTCTCCAATTTTTATCATTTCATCAATAACAGAGCTTATATTATTCGGAACAGGACCATAAGGCAATTTTCGATAAACGGCACCTGATAAATGATTTTCATACACCTCATAATAATTGAAATCTGAAAAATACAACAACTTATACAGGACTGTTTCTCCAACATTAGCTTTGCCCGCACACCTTTCAAGAATATACAACAAGATATTTCTAAATTTATCCACCATTAAATCCGGAATTGATATTCTTTCTTCGTCAATTGTTTTTTTCTCTTTCTCCAAATAAATATCATCTCCTTTAATCCGAAAATCTTTAGCTAAAATTTTATCAATTGAAAATCCTAAATTAAGAGAAAGGTTCATTAGTTCAATAATCGAAATCTTTCTATTTCCCAATTCAATTTGAGCTAAAGAAGATCTTGAAATACCAATCACAGATGCCAATTCTTCTTGTGAAAGATCTTTTTCCTTCCTTATGGTCATTATTCTATTACCTAATTCTTTATTAGACAGTTCTGTTTTCATTAGTTTTAAAATAGTTTTCGTACGCAAATATATACAATGTTTCAAAAACAAACAAATTATTGATTGATTTTCTAACAATTAAATTTAAATTACAATAACCATTCCACACACATTACACTTCCCTCCTACGTCGTTGCATAAAAAGTGTTCCATTAACTTCAGTGAAAAAGGCTTTTTTGAAGAAATTATTTCATTTTTACTTCGCTTTTAGAAAACAAAGTTGCATAACGCAGAAAATTATAACAAAAATTATATTAAGTACAATTAACAAAAAAAATTCTATGTAATCCTACGAAATTAGCATCTTCATAATCCTTTTCCATTCTTATAATCCCTAATCCAAAAAAAGATTTCAGCAAAAAACAATTTAAAAATCTCTTTCAAAGTTTTAATAATTTCATTTAAAATTTCTTTCATAATTCATGTTTAAAATATTTATTAGTTCCGAGCAGAATAGCCAATGCAACTGCTTTAGCGTTTCGTGTTTTTAAAAAATAATCTGCTTCATCAGCGTTGGTTACAAAACCTATTTCAATTAATATTGCCGGGCAATGAATGATAGTTTCTCTTAATACCTGAAAATCTCCAAATTTTATTCCTCGTTTTTTTAGATGCAAGTTTTGCGAACTCTCATTAAGAACTGTAGATCCCAAAGCGATAGATTTTTTAATATTCAATTCTTCAATTTTAGAATTGAACACATACACTTCCATTCCTTTAGATGAACTTTTTGATGCATTACAATGAATGGAAATGAATAAATCTGCTTTTAGTGCTTTTGGCAATTTGCTTCGAGCAGTAAGTGAAATAAATGTATCTCGATACCTTGTCAAATAAATATCTAACTTATCATCTAGAATAGTTCTATTCAGCCTTACAATTTCTTTGGCAATATTCAAAACCACATCCTTTTCTAGGATTCCATTTAGACCAATTGCCCCTGAGTCTTTTCCTCCATGACCAACATCAATTACAATTCGTTTTTTGACTATTGGATTTTGAGTAAAACCGGCACACATTTTTAGCAGAATAAGCAGAAAAACGACGTTTTTGAGCTTCAATTTCAAATTTATTTTCATCATTTCAAGTATTTAGAACACCTAAATTCATATAATTTAATGTGCTTTGATTTCAATTGCCCACAAACCAATTCAAATAATATTATTTTGTTATTTATTTGAATATCAGTTATTTAAATACAAATATATTGTATTTTTCATACATCAAAAATGTTAATATTTTAAAACCTTATCCGTATGAAAAAATCAATGTACTTGACCTTGCTTTTGTTTTTAATTTCACTATCCACTTTTGCACAAATTGGAGGGATTGAAAATTCTGTAAATGATGTTTCAGATACCATTCGTGCCATTTTTCCAATTATTTTAGGTGTTATCTTTTTAATAGGTTTCCTGTTTAATGCAGGGCACTTTTTTGGTGAAAATGCAGATTTAAAAAAAGGAATTACCCGTGTATTGGTATTTGTTTTGATTGCAGGAGCTGTCGTAGGAATTTTTACGTATCTCATAGGTATCGTTGTTTAATGAAAAAGTTTGAAGTCTATAAGAATATTAGAAAGCGTGCCTTGATTATGGGCTTGCCAATATCATTGTTTGCATTGATGATGTTAGCTGTAATTGGGTCCTTATTATTCATCATATTTTCTTTTAGTTTTTATGGAATTATAGGAGCATTTATTGTGAATGTCATGCTCTATATATCTCTGACCCATCTAACCCGTAATCCTGAACTATTATATTTTAAAAAAGTATTTCCGCATAGTATTAGCAATAAAAAAGGAAGCCAAATTTCTTATGAAAAAAATTAACTTATCAGCATATCACCCTATCCTCAGTATTGAAGAAAATGTCGTGTTCGCTAACAATGGCAATGTTGTCCTTTGTTACAAAGTAGATTTACCCGAAATCTATTCTTTGTCAGAAAAAGATTTTGAAGCGATACACAGTGCATGGTTTCAAGCATTCAAATCATTACCGATTGGAACTGTTATTCATAAACAGGATGTCTATCAAAAAGCGGTTTATACCGCGGAGGGTCTTCCCAACAATAGTTTTTTAGAATGCGCTACTTATGACTATTTTAAAGGGCGTGAATATTTAGAACATCGCAGTTATCTATTTTTTACGTTGCCTTTTAATAAAGCGCTGAATGCCGCTAAATACACCAATCCGTTTCGGAAAATTGAAAAAGGAATCCACAAAAAAATGGACAGAAATGTACAAGAGTTTATCGTTGGCGTTGGTGATGCTGTTTCTTATATCAATAACAGCAGAAAGATAACTTTGTCACCAATAGGCAGTGAAGAAATACTGGAGCTCACTTACAATTACTTTAATGGATTCAATGAAGGCTCTGATACTGATATTTTATTGCAAAAAAATAACATTGCTATCGGAGAACATTATTTTGATGTTTTGGCAGTTAACAGTGAGTTGTGTTTTGGAGAAAGTGTTCAAAGCAGTAAAACCAACAATAAATTCACCTCTGATAATTTTATCTTTCATCAAGGTTTTATTGATGGGCTGGGATTGAATCTCAACGAAAACCACATCGTCAATCAAATCATTTATTTAGATGACAAACATAAGTGGCGTAAACTCCTGGATAAAAAAATTGAAGAACTCAACAAAAGTTCAAATTTCGGCACTCAAAATAAAGTGGTCTTAAAAAAGATTGAAGAAATTGTTGGTAAAATTAATGAGGATGATTCGTCCAGAATTATTCGAGGACATCTGAATATTATTTTCTGGGACTGCGAGCCGAAAAGGTTAAGCAGCATTGCTTCAAAAATAAAAACGGAGTTTAAAGAATTGGATATTATTCCATATTATCCAAAAGGAGAAGAACGAAAACAGTATATTATGAATAGTTATTGCTGTTTTTCTTCCAACTTTTCCAATGAAGATTTATACATCACCGATTTAAAACACGCACTGTGTTTGTATCTTAATAACACCAACTATTTATCAGATGAGACCGGCATTATTTTTAATGATAGACAACATAACATTCCTGTACTAAAAGATGTGTGGGATGAACAAAAGAAACGGATCAAAGCTCGGAACTTTGCCATCTTCGCTCCTACCGGTGAAGGAAAATCTTTCTTAGCCAATAATATCTTACGTCAGTATTTTGAAAGTGATGTGCGCTTGGTTATTATCGATTTGGGTGGATCGTATTCAAAATTTGCAAAACTGTACCCTGAAGATCATATTATTCTTCGTTATGAACAAGGAAAAAATCTAGGTATCAATCCATTTTACATAAGTAACATCAATGACATCACTCCTGAACGATTGGAAGATTTATGTGTGTTTTTATTGGAATTGCTTGCTTCAGACGCTCATAATTCCAAAGCGCAAGAAGTTGCTTTAAAAAAAATCCTTCGCTATTACTATAAAAATATAAGTTCTGATCATTCCTTATCGGATCTTTACAATTTTATTGAACAGGAAAAAGAGACCTTGTCATATACACTACACCTGCAAGCTGAACATTTCAATATAGGAGATTTTCTACACATTATGTCTGAATATGTAAGAGATGGTTTGTACAGTTTTCTTTTTGATGTGAGTGAAGACCAAACCTATAAGATTGAAGATAAAAAACTCATTGTATTTGAACTGGATGAAGTCAAGGACAATAAGGAAATATTATCGGTAATGTTGAAGTTGATAAAATCAGCCATTCAACGTACTATCTGGCAAAACAAAGCTGAAAAAGGAATCATTCTGTTTGATGAGTTCGCAAAGCAACTCAAGTTTGAAAATGTTTTGGAAAGTGTAGAGTTCTATTACCAAGCCATCCGTAAACAAAATGGAGCCATCGGAATTATTCTACAATCCATCAATCAGTTACCAATCAATGCAACTTCGGCAAGTATTTTAGAAAACACTCAAGTGATTTACAGCCTTCATAACGAAAAAGGCTATGACGAATTACAAAAGCGACTCAACCTCTCCAGCCATGATTTAAATCAATTAAAATCCATCAGAAATAATTTGACCGGAAGTCGAAAATATACAGAAATGTTTATCAAAATTGGAAAGGAGAGTAACATCTTCAGGTTGGAAGTGCCCAAAGAAGTATATGCAGCCTATCTCACTGATGGTTCTGAAAATGAAGCCATCATGGATCTTTATAACAAAACAAAATGTATGAAACTGGCTATAAACGAATTCATTAAGCAATCATAGCCTGTAATAAGTACAACCTATTATAAATTTTAAAACAAAAATTATGAAAAACATCATCAAAAAACTAATGCTATCTTCTGTATTCATTTTATTGCTC
>Ga0209414_1000386_pt1 | contig 20934 bp, 21 predicted proteins | sample LakVidmifraction_4_FD_181154 | JGI IMG/M metagenome (GOLD analysis project Ga0209414, IMG submission 181154) | Hypersaline microbial communities from Lake Vida, Antarctica - Brine Hole Two &gt;0.2 micron (SPAdes) (version 2) | ecosystem: Environmental > Aquatic > Non-marine Saline and Alkaline >...
TCTCTTTCTCTAGTATAAGAGCCCTCGCAAGATTCTACAAAATCATTACATACAAAATCTTCTCCGCACGAATATGGAGTTGAGATTAACGGAAGTCCACATAATAAAGATTCTACATTAAAATATTCTAATCCGCCAGAAGTAAAGATAGACGAGGCTGCATCGCACACTCCGTAAATCTTTGATAAATCCTCTTGTGATATATTGCTAGATACGCCGGGAGTAATAAGTGACTTTTTAGTTCCGCAAGATTTGCAATCTAATGGTTCTCCTTTATACGAAGAAATCTCCCAATGTCCGCAATGCTGACAATAATAAACACAAAGAACATCGTCGGGACTTAATCCATATTCTTCTACGGTTCGTTGAATAGGCCATCCTGCCTGTTCGGTCCAAGAGCAATAAATCAAAAGTTTTGCTTTCTTTTCTGGATTTTGCTTTTTGAATTTTGCTAAAGCCTCAATGTTAGCAAAGAATAATTTTCTTAGTTGATTTCTACCTAAGTGAATAAATAAGAATGTGTCTTCATCTATTCCAAATTTATTTCTTAATTCTTTTTTAAGCTCTGTCGAAATCGGTTTAAAGTTATCGCAATTAAGAGAGCCGTGTAAGGTTTTAACATTTTTATAAACTTCCGGGTCTTCTTCTTTGAGTGCTCGTTCGGCAAATGAAGTCCACATCCAAACGTTGGGACAATTTTTGGCCCAATCTTTAATTGTTGGTAAGATTGGTAAGCTGTCCGCAGTCATCCAATTAACAAAATTGTTTTTAGCTAACTTAAACCAATCTTTTTTATAATAAAATTCAGGGTGACTACTCCAAGGATCTTCAATGTGAAAAATAACATCTAATTTATTTTTGGTTACAAATTCTTCTACTCTTAAATTTCCATAACCAGCTATCCTTCTGTATCCATCTTCTTTTTTGAATAACTCTTGATTAACAATCTCTTCGGTTAATGCTCCCCAAGACGCCCATGGAAATTTAGTAAGTTCGGGGTCTAGATCATGAATACCCTGATTTAAAAAGAAGATTTCATACTTATCTGTTTTGTATAACCGGGGGACAATCGCAGACGCGGAGGTGCTGAAGCCCGTCTTTACCAAGGGACTTGAAGAAATTATTCCAACTCTTTTCTTTCTATTCTCTCTCATTACTGTAAAATCTTTAATTCTTCTAAAATAGCGTCCACCGTTGTAGTCCAGTTACAAATTTCTTTTACTTTCTTACCTTCTTTGTTGATTGGGTTAATTAGCCAAGTTTCGTAAGCTTTATCGCATTGAGAAATGAATTCCTCTTCGTCGTAATCAAAAAAGTTTCCCTGATTAAATTTGTCCCCCTCTCTAAAGAAAATATTATCCGCCGATGGAATTTTCCCAGACGGTTCAACTAAGAATGAATTTTTCTCATTAGCCCACTCTTTCATTCCAGTATTGTTTGCGACAACTGCAATTTTCCCTAAACATACGGCTGTAAATGATGGGATTGACCAAGATTCTCCGCCGCTTAGGTCTATGAAAATATCGCAAGCGTTAGTAATTTTATTAACCTCGTCTAACGTTTCAAAAAACGGATAAATATTTAAATTGAACGGTCGAGGCTTGCCGTCTAAAATATCCATAACGACTTTGTTATTATCCTCTGGTTTAAAGTGAGGGTTGTAAATAGAAGTGTTTAAGCAATGCTTTGGATTATTACCAAATTTTTTAATCCAAGCTTGAATGGTTTTCTTTGTTCTTTTTCTATTTTCAAATTTGCCCATAATATTCCAATTGCAAATATCAGAATTATGTTTTTTATGAATTTCTCTAAAGTGAACATCGTCAAAACCAATAGGAACTACTCTTATTTTTGAAGTAACTCCATACTCTTCAAATACGTCTTTTGAGTATTTAGACGTAACAAAAATAACATCTTGATTGTTTAATAAGTTTTTTTCAGTCGGCGTTATTTGATCTAGTTCGTGAAAAGTAAATAGGCAATTTTTATTTGATACCGAGTTTTCGCTTCCGCTAATATGCCATAATTTTAGCAATGGGTTTTTACGGGAAAATGTTTCTAAAAAATCAGAGTTCTTATTGCTTAACCAATTTTTGAAATTATCATCTTCTCTTATTTTGTCAAAAGAGGAAAGATTAACGTCTCCAATATTAACAAAATTAAAATTTTCGTTTCTTTTATAAAGTTCGTTGAGAATTCCAAAAGAAACGAATCCGAAACTTAAATTATTTACGGGTAATGCAAAGGTTTTATTCATTTAGATAATATATTTTATTTTCTTTTTTCCAGATTTGTAAAAGTTTGGTAAATTCTTCATAAGTATAGCTAGTAGCTTTATCAAAATTTAACACGTTTCTTTTAAACGGCTTGAATATTAAGAGTATTGATTTTAGAATATCTGTAACTTCTTCGTCCAATTGATTATCAGAAAGAATATATCTAAATATGCTGTTTTCAATGTCCGACTTATTTAACAGAATGATATTTGTAAAATATTTTTTATAATCTTTGGATTCTTTGTCGTTAATTATAAATGTTGCTAATTGAAAAACTAAATTATGTTCTCCTATTTCTAGTTCAGAGTATAAGGGTTCAGCATTTATTGTATACTGAATTGGTATTATGTTACTATAAGGAAAATCAGAGGCCATATTACGAATTACAATTTCTTTAGCTCAAAGAGTAGATTATTAATATCTGGATTATTTTTTAATTCACTCAAGTTTTTTAAACTTTTGACATTAACGTTAAAGTCACTAAACTTTTTGATTTTATCAAAGTTGATAGATTCTGAAACGTGAGCTGCCGAAATTCCCTCTCGGTCCATTGCTACGATAATTGACTTAACGTTTTCTTTGTCATAGTTTTTAATAAAGTGATATTCATCATTTTCAAATTCAAAAAATCTAAAGTCGGTAATAATTGACACGTCTCCACTAGAATCAAAGAATTGATCAACTTGCAGTTTAAGTTCTTTCCACCAAAATTCTCCCTTAGAAACTTTTCTCATAAAGTTTCCATATTCAATCATTAAGGGTCTTTTTATGTCTTTGCATTCGTCGGATAAAAAGTTTGTTTCAAAATCTTTACTAAAGGTTATTTTGTTTAAATTTTCCTTGAGAACTTTAGCAAAAGAAAATTGTTTAATCTTCAAGTTAGGATCTAACTCTCTTTCGATTAAATTAGCTAATGTATTTTTTCCTGATCTCGCCAATCCAGCGATAGCTATCAATAATTTACTCATCTAATGATAGGTTACTATTATTTAATTTTTCTTCAAGTAAAAAGATTATATTTAGAATATTTCGCAAATCTCTTGAACTTAAAGATGTAGGGTCGCAGCGTTCTTTTTCTTGATCTAAAATATCACAATATTTATTAATAATCGTTGAAATAATAGAACAAGTTTCTCCGTCAATATCGATACTTTGGTTAAATTGACTTACTTTTTTGTTTAAAACAAATTGGTTTGAACTTCCTAACTGCGATACAATTTCTATTGATTCTAGTTTTTTCAAAGCTTCAAAGGCGATAGATTTAATGATTAGTCTATCTAAGTTTAAATTTTCCGTTAAGACAAAAATATTTAATAAGTCTTTATCTAAATCAACATAATCATTTTCAAGAAACCATTGGATTAGTTCATTTTGCGCGTCAAGTAATGTCATAGTAGTTTATTTTATTATAGAAAACCGAAGAATTAAAATTAATTTACTAATAGTAATATAGTACTAAATACTTTAGTACTTATTAAAATAAAAGGAATATGTTATCACCCCCCCTTTGGGAGACGAGTCATAGAACAAATAAATTGATTATTAAATAGCATATATTACTTAATATCATCCCGGAACGGGAAATTATTTTATATATAAAGTACTATAGTGCTGTACGTACTATCACTTGTAAAGTACATTATATTATTATAATGATCCCCGTAGGGGATATTGTACATTAATACAAATACAATACAAAGACCGATTCTTTCAGAATCTCAAATTCTTTCAGAATTTGTTTTCTTTTTTTATTTTAATTAACATATATAATCTAAAAGTATTCATTCTATTCTAGTTTAATATTTCTAGAACTTAATAATTACTTGGCGTAGCCAGATTACTTTCAAGTTTAATATTACTTAAACTTATCTACTAATTGAATAAATAGTACTATATATTATATAGTATAAAACTCATATTAATCTAAGAAGTACATTACACGACTTAGCGCGAGAAAATATAAGCAAGGATTAACACGTACGTTTGACTAGAACTGCCCCTAATAATAAGTAATGTTTAGCTTATTAGGACCATCTGCTGAAGTCGCCACAGCAATAGAAGGTGAAATCTCGAACTCCTAGAATCAACGTCTCTAGAAACTGTTTGCTCAATGACGCCGAGCAATTTAACGATAATTTATTTATACTATATTTTATTACAGTATCAAGAAAAATATCGGAAAAAGATTTCTTGACCCAAAAATAATATTTGGTAATGTATTGATCATGGCTTTTCCATATTACACAGAAGTTTATTCCGAAGATAATAAAATTACCAATATTTATGATTTATACAAGTCAAAAAATGAATATTTTCAAAATTGCTTAGACCAAAACGGTGAAATACACGAAAAGATTCGCTTTGATATTGTCAGAGTTAAGAAATTAAAGAAGATTTATCAAATTAAAAACTTTTTAGGGTCTTTATCTGTATCTGGCGATCAAAAAATAGGTCTGATCAACGAAGCAAATCGCGAAAGTAACGTTGTATACGACGAATGCGATAAATTAACCAATAGAAAATTTAAGCATATTGGAATATTAGGGATTTTAGGCAAATACAAAACGGATGACGCGGCGAGTATAACTTACAATATCTTACTCTCCTTTTATGACGAAAGTTTTGTGAGTCCATTACGTAGGCTTTATGATAAAAAAAGTGATGCAGCAGTAAGATCTAATTGGCTAGTAGACGAAAAGAGCAAAATAATCTCAATAAGCAATTGGGATCATCTAAATAAGGATAAAATGTTTATTAATAATGTTTTTATAAAAAGTACATCAGATGAAAGCTCTATGATGTTTTCACTTACTTCAATTCCTTATTCGCTTTTCGGATATTTCTCTAATTATAATCGTCTAATTCAAGAATTTTCGTCTTTTAGTGATAACCTTAAGAAAAAATCGGAAATGTTAATAAATATTCTCAAAAAAATTTCAGAAACAGAACCGGATGATGGTAAAATACATGTTAAGACAATCTCTAGTGGATTTGCGTCCACAACAGTTCAGTCCGTCTCCGACGAACCGACTCATTGTTACGATTTTGTTCTCAATAAAGACTTTTTAAGAGATAATCCGCAATATAAAAACAAGGAATTTACTTTTCCAGTTAATGGGAGTCAAATCCCCACTTTAATCAAATCATAAAATGGCGAAACCAAAAAAAATAGAACCAGAACTAGAGATAGAGCCTAAAGAAAAAGAAGGCGCAAATTCTTGTGATATATTAAGCTCTGTAATGTCAGATAAGGAAAACAAAGGATTTCATCTAAACGGACATAAAGAAATTTATTACAAAGTTCCATTTAAATGCTTAGACCTTGATGATTTGACTGGCGGAGGATTAGAACCGGGAGTTCACAGATTTATTGGACCCTCCGAGGGGGGGAAATCTTCATTGTGTTTTGATATTATTAGAAATTTTCTTGACGACGGTAAGAAAAATAAAATTAAGAGAAAGGCTTTTGTTATAAACGCTGAGGGAAAGCAACCTAAAGAGTTAGAGCAAAGGACTGGGCTTAAAATAGTAAGAACCCCCGAAGAGTGGGTGGAAGGAACTGTGTTTGTCTTGGAAAGTAACATATTTGAGTTTATATTTACTGTTATTAGACGGCTTATTAATACAAATCCCGATAATTGCCAATTTATTTTTATGATTGACAGCTTAGATGCTTTGACTACAAAGGATGATTCCGAAAAAGGGTTTTCTGAACATGAAAAAGTAGCTGGCGGACCTTTGTTAAGTAAAAGATTTTTAACAAACATGACGCTTAGATTAACTAAGCTAGGACATATTTGTTTAATTACGTCTCAAGTAAGTGCTTCTATTAAAACAAAATACGACCAACCCGACCAAATGATATTAAATGCGGCGGGCGGAAACGCTGCAATTCATTATTGCACAACTATTTTTGAATTTAAGCCAACTACTAGTAAACAAGAATATACTTATCTTACTGGCAAACATAATAATAAATTATCTAGTTATGAAAATCCAATTACCGGAAAAGAGGTAACTATTTATATTCGTAAATCTACCATTCAAACTTCCGGCGAGACTGCCAAATACCCAATCAAACACAATATTTACGGGAAAAGTGCCGTTTGGATGGAAAAAGATTTAGTTTCTAAATTAAAATCCTCTAAATTACTTCAAGCGAAGGGGGCTTGGCTTGCCTTTGATGAAAATCTCCTAGAAGAACTTAGAGGGGAAAAAATCGAAGTCCTTGATCAATATCAAGGAGAGTCAAAATTCATCGATGCTTTAGAGGCGAATTCCGAATTAACTAATATTCTTTATGGGAAAGTTTTATCTTGGATGAAATATAAAAGAGATATGAGAAAATCTTACGAGTCGGACGATTCAATGGAGGCTGAAACTCAAAGTAAAAGCGAAACAGACGAAGAAATCATCTTAGTTTAAATGTATTTAAAAAAATTAGAGTCCGAAACCTTGGTAAAGGTTAATTTAATTAAAAAAAGAATTAAATGGGATAAAGCTCCGAGCAAGGGACAGCAAGTCCTACAGGACTTTTTATTCCCAATGTGGAACGATAATATTGTCTGCGCCGAATGGTACATTCCCGGCTCTAAGCTAAGGATTGACATTATAAACTTTACAAAAAGAATGTGCTTAGAATATTCTCCAAAGTCCCATCACGGTAATTTTAATAAATTTTTCCACAGAAATGCTCCAAAGTATTTTCAAGCGATGCAAAGAGATTATGACAAGGTAACTTGGTGCGAAGATAATTTTTCCACAGAAATGCTCCAAAGTATTTTCAAGCGATGCAAAGAGATTATGACAAGGTAACTTGGTGCGAAGATAATAATTTTAAACTTCTAGAGTTAGACGAAGAAGACGTAACAAATTTATCAATAGCTTACTTCAAAAAGAAATTTGACGTAAATATTGTTTAAAAACAAAAAAAAACAAGTAGACAAACCAATAAAAAATAGTAAAATAGATACTTAACATTAAATAAACATTATGGCATTATATAACAAAGGACAACAAGGAAGTAGCAACGCTATCTTTCTTTCGCCAAAAACACGAGACGCCGAAAACAAAGACATTGACGCTTGCTTTAAGGGGCGGAAAAAGAACGAAGGCGGAGGATATGAAGATATTGAAGATGATATTCAAAAGGTAGAGGGAAATATTAGATCTCTTACAATTAAACATACTCCGTATAACGACGAGGTTATTTCAGCGGCTCAAATTATCATGGATGACCCCGGAAGTGACGAAACTTATATCGTTGGGTTAAAGTTTAATATGCTTAACAGAAGCATTATGAACTGTATTTTAAGTATTAAAGCGCTAGAGAACGTTTCTATCTCTCTCTACAGAAATAAAAAGGGTTACAATTCCGCTTGGGTAGAACAAGGCGGGGCGGCTCCGGGTTGGAAATTCGCGTATGCTGATTTGCCACGACCGATTGAAATTACCCACCCCAAGCTTGTTGATCCAACTACAGGCAGACCTAAAGTAATCAGTAGGGATTATAGTGAGTTAGATGATTTCTTTATCTCCGAATTAGAAAGTTGGGCCGCTAATTTAGATATTCTCGGACCAGCCAAGAAAGAAGATTCAGTCAAGTCTAACGAGTCTTCCGCCAAAAAGGAAGACGACGATGATTCCGCGCCTTTCGTAGAAGATAAAAAGGGTAATAACGATGACTTTTGGGAGGAGTAAAATATGAAAAAAGGATATATTCATATTACATTCTTGCTAGATAAGTCTGGCTCAATGCAGAATATTAAGTCTGATACAATTGGAAGTTTTAATAGCTTTTTAAGCGAACAAAAAGGGGTTGCAGGAAACTGCACCCTTAGCTTAATTCAATTTGACGACAAATACGAACAAGATTGTAAATTATTAGACATAAATGATGTTAAAAATTTAGATGAAAAGTCTTACATTCCTCGCGGATGGACAAAACTGTTAGATGCACTTGGTCGCTCAATTAATGAAACTGGAGAAGAACTTAGTAAGTTAGATGATAAAGATAAACCAGAAGACGTTCTTTTCGTTGTTTTAACAGACGGACAGGAAAATGCTAGCCAAGAATTTGACGCCGGATCAATATCAAGACTTATTGAGAATCAAACTAATAAATATTCTTGGAAGTTTTTATTCTTAGGGGCGAATCAAGATGCCTTCTCAAACGCAAGTAAATACGGAATTAAATCTTTTAGCGATTCAATGTCATTTGACGCTAATCAAGCAGGAATAACAAACGCCGTGGGATCATTGAGCAGTTCTGTTGCTCGTTACAGAACAGCAACATCTGACCGTAAGAGTTCTTATAAATTCTTCAAAAAAGAAGATAGAGACAAGCAAGAAATAAATTATTAAATTATTATATGCCACAATATACTTTCCTAAACGAAGAAACAGGTCAAACAATAGACGTTATTATGTCTATGGACGAGAATCATATTTATATAGATAACGATGGAAAAGAGTGGTCTAGAGTATTTTATGTCCCGCAAACTTCTGTAAAAGACAAGTTACCTACGAGTGAGCAAGAGTTCGCAGAGTATAGCAAGAAAAGAAAAGGCAATATTGGCGACTTAACAGATTTATCCAGAGATTTATCAGAAAAGAGAGAGAAAGAGTCAATTGACGGGACCGATCCAGTAGCTAAAGAATACCTTAAAGATTGGAAAAAAAGCAGAAGAAAAGGAGCGAAGCATTCTATCGAGCAATCAAAAAGCTTTGATATTGTAGCTGAATAAATTTCCTACACTAGTAACAATTAAAAGTTTTTATTATCTAAATATAAAAAATTTAAATTGTTTTCTTTGTAAAAAACTGTAAAATCTAACTACCAAAAAAACTATTATTTATGAGTTTAAAGAACCTATCAGACTACACAATTTATTCACGCTATGCTCACTATTTGCCCGAAAAAAAACGTCGAGAGACTTGGGATGAGATTACAGAAAGAGTTTTTGCGATGCATGAACGAAAATACAAAGACAGCTTAGATAAAGATGCTGATTTCGCCTCAGATTTTGCTTTCGCGAAATTAATGGTGAAAAAGAAAAAAGTCTTAGGATCTCAAAGGGCGTTGCAATTTGGAGGTAAATGGATTGAAAAGCACGCTGCTAAGTTATATAATTGCACATTTTCTCATATAGATAGACCAAGAGTATTTCAGGAGATAATGTATCTTTTACTTTGTGGTTGCGGTGTAGGGTTTTCAGTCCAAAAAAAACATATAAACCAGCTTCCAGCGATACAAGAAAGACGAAAGGGAGAAGTAGATTTTACAGTAGAGGACTCTATTGAAGGTTGGGCTAACGCAGTTGGCGTTTTGATTAATTCTTATTATAATAGTCACAACTCCGAATGGTCAGATTTTTCAGGATATAAGATTAGATTTGATTTTTCTAATATTCGAGAAGAGGGGGCTTTAATTTCTGAACAATTTAAAGCTCCGGGACCTAAAGGTTTAAGTTCTTCGCTTCAAAAAATAGAAACATTAATGGAAGAAATAATATTTAATAAAAATGGCAATATTGAAGCTATTGATTATTATGATATTATAATGCATTTTTCTGATGCTGTTCTATCTGGCGGGGTTCGTCGTTCGGCAACTATTTGTCTTTTTTCTCACGATGATGAAAAAATGATTAATGCAAAAACTGGAGATTGGTTTACTAAAAATCCCCAAAGAGCAAGATCTAATAATTCAGTTGTTTTAATTAGGGATAAAACCTCTTTCAAAGACTTTCAAAAAATCATGCAATCTACTAAGGATTTTGGAGAGCCGGGGTTCTTTTTCTCAGAAGATGAAGATCACGGGACCAACCCCTGCTGCGAGATTGGATTGTTTCCTAAAACAAAGAGTGGAGATTCTGGATTTCAGTTTTGCAATCTTTGTGAGATTAATGGAAGATGGTGTAATACCGAAGAAGATTTTTTGCAAGCTTGTCGTGCAGCAACAATAATTGGGACTCTGCAAGCTGGATATACCGATTTTGTATATTTAACAGATCAAACAAAAGAAATTTGCGACGTAGAAGCTTTACTGGGAGTATCTATAACCGGGGTGATGGATAATCCTGATATTTTGCTTAATCCAGACATACAAAATCGAGCGGGAGAAGAATGCCGGAAAACTAACACAAAAATTTCTAAGATAATCGGTATTAATCCAGCCGCCAGAATTACTTGCGTAAAGCCAGCAGGATGTCAGAAAGCTGCTACTATGGTTTCTACTACAGATGGAATTCTGCGGTTAGATGAATTGGGTGACGTTAACGGAGACAGCGAGCAAGAGAAGAGTATCTCGATTTATACTGACTTTAAAGGTCAGGAAATAACCACATTCTTTGTTAATGGGAAACAAAAAACAAAGAAGATAACGTTAGACAGTGGTATGGGTCTCGAAGCGACGCTTAGTCATAAATATCGCACAATTAGCGAAGACGGAGCTTATGAATGGGAGACGGTCAGCAATCTTAAGGTTGGCGACGTTCTACCCTACTCATTAGGTGAGTACGGCGGAGGAAGTTATCAAACTCTAAATAAAACTAATTATACCTTTAATAAGTATACGCCCAAATACCAAATGTCAAGGATATTACAACCCGGCACCCTTAATGAAGACGTAGCGTGGTTCTTAGGGATATATTTTGGCGACGGAAGTAATCACAAGGGGTCCATTAGAATATCTATTGACTATAATCTTCAAAAGGGTGTTCCCAAATTACTTGAAATTCTAAAGAGAGTCTTTGGGATAAAAGCAGTTGTTAACAAGGATAACAGAGATGGTCATAATGGCGGCTCTGTAATCGTTTCGTCCGTTGAACTACTCGACTTTTTAAAGTCCAACGGTCTTCTTAAAGAAAAATCGGCTAATGTTTCTATACCTCAGATTATTAGGCGTTCCCCTAAATCTGTAATTGAGGCATTCCTAAGCGGGTTCGCAGTTGCAGATGGGTGTGATAAAAGTCCCACGCTGTCTTATTGCACTATATCCAAACAACTCGCGGAAGAACTAGTAACGGTTTTACGGGCAATTGGAAGGGACTGTAAGTTAAGAGAAATGCCTCCAACCGAATCCTCTTACGGATCGAGTATGCGCTATTGGGTTCAAGAGAGAAAGTCTCTTGGCGGCAATGCTATTAAAATTACGAATTATCGTAGAAATTACTTAAAAGCATTATCGGATAATAATCTAAACAGTCATTTTGTTGATAAGGTTGTGTCTATTGAGGATTCGGAGTGTCTAACTTACGACCTCGAAGTTTCTAACACTCATACTTATTTAGCTAATTCTTATATATCACACAACTCTACATCTTGCGTTCTTCAGACTGCATCAGGCATTCACCCTCACCATTCTAGAAAATATCTCCGTCGAGTTCAGGCAAATAAAAATGAGTTCGCAGTTAACCATTTTAAAAAAATCAATCCCTTAGCTGTTGAAGAGTCTGTTTGGTCGTCTGGGAAGACTGACGATGTTATTTCCTTTATTTGTGAAGTTCCTAAAGGGTCAATTCTAAAAAATAATTTAAGTGCATTGGAGTTATTGGAAAAAGTTAAAATTACCCAACAAAATTGGGTGAAAAGCGGACACTCTGCTGAATTATGCGTGGACGCACTAGCAATGCATAATGTATCAAATACAATTACTGTAAAACCCGACGAGTGGGAAGAAGTAACAAAATATATCTATGAGAATAAAAAGTATTTTACTGGAGTTTCTCTGCTTTCTGGATTCGGTGACTTAGATTATAACCAAGCTCCGTTTAGCACAGTGTTAACACCGGAAGAAATGGTAAAAGAATATGGGAACGGCTCTATGTTAGGAAGCGGACTAGTCGTTGATGGGTTAGCGGGGTTTGAAAATAATCTATGGGTCGCTTGTGAAACAGCTTTAGGGTTTGGCGAACAGTTAAAAACTTTAGACGAACCACTAGAACCGAAAAAACCAAGACGCAAAGACAGTTCTACTGAAAAAAAGTTTTCTAGTGCTCTGCTGGATTATTCAATTAGTTTAAATTTATATTTTCAAGCAGTATCAGAGTATAAACTTAACGAGTCTAAGGTTGATTGGGTTAGAAGATTCAAGCAGTTTGCAGAAAGATATTTTGAAGAGGATCTCAAGAAAACCTCTTATTGTCTCAAGCACCTTTCTCTTTGGCACAAATGGTTAGAGTTAAAAAGAACCTACGTTGATGTTGATTGGTCGGAAGTTGTTGAAGATCAACAAGAATACGTTAACGCGGACACTCTGGGGGCCGCAGCTTGCGCTGGTGGAAAATGCGAAATATAATTATTAGATTGGATAGTAATGACATTTATGGCTGGTATGATTTTGACGGCAACAGATATTTAATTTTTTCCCCAAAAGATTATAATAGAATAATAAATTTAATTCAAATGAAGAATATTTTAAAATACCAACAATAGTTAAGATATGTATTAGTTAATGAAAAATTACAATTCTATAGATATTAAAGGCTTTATCAAAAGAGCGAAAAATACGCATGGAGATATTTACGATTATTCTAAAACAATATACAACGGATATCACGAAAAATTAAAAATAAATTGTAGAACACATGGAATTTTTGAACAAAGAGCAAAACATCATATTTCTAAATCTGGATGTCAAAAATGTAGAAATCTTAGATTATCTAAATTATTTATGACTAAATGGAGAGACGAAGAGATTTTATTTTTAAAAAATAATTATCCGAAATTAAGTATTAAGAAAATCTCTAACTCTTTAGGAAAATGTACTAAAGTAATTTCTGATAAATTAAAAGAACTACAAATAGTAAGACCTAAGACGGTTCAGGTGCATAAATATATACCAAATTATCTTTGGTATAGCTTGGTAAAAGGAAGTCAATCTAGAAATCTCTTATTCGAAATTAACACAGATCAAATCTGGAGGCTTTATATAAAACAGAAAAAACGATGTGTCCTTTCGGGACAGTCAATAAAATTCTCTAAAATTAGGGGAGAGACTACAGCCTCAATAGACAGAATAAATTCTAATCTCGGTTATACTATTGATAATGTTCAAATTGTCCACAAGCATATCAATAGATTAAAAATGGATTGGCCTGAAAAAGATCTCTACAATATGTGTGATTTAATTTCCAGTTATAGTAAAAGTAAATTTATAGACTATAAAGTAGAATGGGAGGACGATCACTATAACGACACTATTTTCCCCGTAAGGACTATTCGTAAAAATTAATATGATACTAAAATATAAAAAACTCTCTCTTGACGCAAGAACCCCAACCCGCGCAGACGAACATGCCGCCGGGTATGATTTATATTCAGCCGAGGATATAGTTTTACCATCTTCTAAACACCTTTTAATTCGCACAGACATAGCCTTAGAAATTCCCGAGGGTTATTATGGACGTATTGCAGGAAGAAGCGGTCTAGCCTACAAAAATGGAATAGATGTGTATGGCGGAGTGTTGGATAGTTCGTTTCGTGGGGCGGTTGGAGTTATTTTATATAATTCAATTGACGACAAATCTATTGGTAGTTTTATAAATACTACTGGATATTTCACTATTAGAAAGGGAGACAGAATAGCTCAACTTATTATTGAGAAATATTACGCACCAGAATTAATAGAAGTGAGCGAATTGTCTGAAACCAATCGTGGAGAAAAAGGATTCGGAAGTACGGGCAAATAATTGTGAAAAAAGTTTTAATAACCGGAGTAACCGGAATGGACGGCTCCTATATGGTTGACCATTTGTTAGAAAACACTAATTATCAAATTTATGGTCTAGTAAGGGGGACGAACAAGGTTCGGCTTGCTAACATTAAACACAATCTTAGTAATCCAAGATTTGAGCTTGTTGGTGGTGACGTTTCCGATTCTCATTCAATCAGTAAGGTTATACGGGAAATTACACCAAATTATTTTATAAATTTTGCCTCACAATCGTCCGTGGTCAATTCGTGGACGAATCCGCAAGAAACGTTTGAAATTAACACCTTGGGTGTACTGTACGCGCTACAGACCATATACGAACATTGTCCTAATTGCAGATTCTTTAACGCAGGAAGCAGTGAAGAATACCAACCTCAAGGCAAACTTAATTCTCCTTATGGTTTATCTAAATTTTCAGCGAGAAAAATTGTTGAGTTATACAGAGAGGCATATAGGCTTTATGCTATACAAGGAACCTTACATAATCACACTTCCAGTAGGCAAGTTGACTCTTTTGTGTCAAGAAAAATTACAAAAGAAGTATCTAGAATTTATAAAGCGTTGGTTATTGGGGAAAGCTTTTCGCCCATATCTCTTGGAAATTTAGACGCGAGGAGAGATTGGACCCACGCAGAAGATATAGTTGACGGTGTTTGGAAAATGTTAAATCAAAAAAATCCAAAAGAATACACCCTGGCTTCTGGTGAGCGTTATTCTGTTAGAGAGTTCGTCGAGTATGCCTTTAGCACCTTAAGTATGAGAATTATAGATGTTAATAAGGATAGACTTCCCTTATGCTTGGGAGCGACAGACAGCCAAATTAATTATACGTTGGGCGACGGGACTCCTGTTGTGGTTGTTTCTTCTGAGTTTTATAGGCTTAATGATTCAAACGCGTCTGTAGGAGATTGGGGATTAGCTTATAAAGAGTTAAAGTGGGAAGCTAAAATAAAATTTAAAGACTTAATAGATAAAATGTTGAAAAATGACTTGAATTTAAATTAAAAAATAATATATTCTAATAATAAAAATGAAACTAAAAGAATATAAAAGTCAAAAAATTAAAGTGTTACTAGACAGCGGATTTAAAGTTTGCGGAAAAGTAATGGTAAAAAAGGGAACGATAGGATTAGATACCAAAGAAATTTTTTACTATGAAAGTGCTATTAATAAAGTCCTAGAGTGACATAATAAATAAAATGAGTAAAATAGGATTATTAACAGTAGGATATGGGAAAACTACTTGGGCCGATCAAGTATTTGAGCCTTGGTTTGGTAGAGAAAATTTAGTTATTTCCGCCGCGCACGGACGATTTTCTAAATTTATTAGCGAGGAAGATAGTGAAATGAAAGATTGGTTTGAGACTAATCTTAAAAACAAATCTAACACTTACCTTAAAATAGTAGAGGACGGGAACATGACAGAAGCAGAGTTACGTAATGTAGCCTTATCTCCGCTATTAGATGAGGGGGTTGACTGGATTTTTCTTCTTGACGCTCGTGACGAGATTTATACCTCCGACCAAATTAGCCAAATTATAAAATTTATTGAAAAAAAAACTGACATTAATTGGTTTAAAATTCAATTTAAGAATTATATAATCTTTGAGGGAAAGATGAGCTTTTATTATGGATTTAATCCAGCTAGAGTTTGGAATAACCGCCTTTCTGGTGGAGTCAAAGGGTTTTACTCTGATAACGACGTTGAATTTAACAATTCTGCCAAGCAGTTAATCCTCTCTAACCTCACGGTGCCAAACGACCCTGTTATTCATTATAGTTGGGTTGGAAGCGAAAGCGAATTAAAAGAAAAAATAAATTATCAACAATCTAGATGGAGTCATTGCTCATATAAATGGTCGCCGAAGGGATTAACATTCGATCCCGCTTATCACGATAAGTATAAAATTTTTCCACCTAAAATTTATATTGAATAAAATAGTTTTAAATAGTTATTCACCTATTTAAAACAATATAGTGTAAAATAATAATGTGCCAGAATCAGAAGAATCTTTTCAGTTTCCGCAAAGCTTATTAAAGCAAATATCAGAATGCTCTATGGGCTTTTTGTTATTTACTATTGATCAAGACGGGAAAATCGTTCCATTTGTTGACTTCCCCAATGAAATGACAGCCAAAGCATTAAACGCTTATTCCCAAGATTTTTCTAAAGCCTTTACCGAGGTAGAAGTTGAAAACTTAGTTAATTTTTTATCTAGTTTTGACGATACTGACCCGGAAGAATTCGAAGAAGAAGATTAGAAAACTCTTGATGTTCTAATAAATTATCGTAAGATAATCAATATGGCAGCAACCAACTCTCTCGCGAGTTTGGATTTAGAAAAATATATCATTTCTGGTATATTAAACTATCCAGACGTTTATTTCGAAATCTCTCCGTTTATATCTGAGGTAGACTTTAGCAAAAAACTTCACAGCGTCATTTGGACTGGAATTAAAATAGCATCTGAGTCTCAAGATAAATTTGACTATAGAATGCTTGCCTTTAAAATCCAAGAATTAAAAATTGGGTTTGAAGAAGAAAATAATTTATCTTTATTAGATTATTTGGAAGCTATTGAGGGCATTAAAATAAGTTCAAAAGCAACTGTTTTTTATGCGAAAAAATTAAAATGCTTAACGGTTAAGCGTGAGATTATAGAAAGTGCTAAAAATGTAGCTAGAAAATTAGTTAGTTCTGGAGACTTGGAATATACCGAAATTATCGAGTTAGCCGAATCTACGTTTTATAATCAAATAAATTTATACGAAAACGGAGCGAACGAGCCTATTGATGTTTTTGAAGATATTGAAAGGATGATTGAAGAGAAGGGCGACGACCCCAAAGAACAGGGCATAAAGTGTCCCTACGACTGCTTGAGAGCCGCTTATGGGAATTTTACCGCTGGTGATTTGTTCTTTTTTGTAGCGCGAAGCAAGTCTGGGAAAAGTACATTATTGATGAATATGCTTTACAAGGTATGTTGTTTGAATGAAACTCAAAACGTAAAAGGGTTATATTTAGATACAGAGCTAGAGACAGAAAGATTTCAATATCGCTTAATTTCTGCGATAACTGGCATCCAAGAGGTTATTATCAGAAATGGCAGATGGAGGTTAAACAAAGACACTGAAAAGAAAATGCGGGAAGCATGGCCTATTATCAGAGCATTCAAAAATAAAATTGATCATATTTATATTGCTAATAAAAAAGCAGAAGAGGTAGTCCCCCTAATTAGAAGATGGTATCGAAAGAACATTGAACCTAAAAAAGAATCTGAAAATTTAGAATGTCTTGTCGTATATGATTATATTAAATTAGGCGACGAATTTCACAACTCTAACAATAATATGCGTCCCGATTTAGTAGTCGGTCATAAAGTAGATTGTTTTAAAAAGTTAGCATCCGAATTGCAAATTCCAATCTTAACCTCCGCCCAAACAAACCGTTCTAACGAGGGACGAACAGCTTCCGCCGACAGAAGAATTGACGGCAGCGTTGTCGGACTTTCAGACCAAATTAATCAATTCGCTTCTAATGTTTATCTTTATAATAGATTGGTCATTGAAGATTTACAAAAACTTCACGGAGAATATGGAATTAGGGCAACTCATGAGCTTATCCCGATTTATACGCGCTCACAAGGCGAATCAGCCCCCGGAATATTTGATTTAGTTAAATTGCCAGATGGTAAATGGGTAGATAATTTACTTTATTTTAATGTCGATAATTTTAATGTAACCGAGGTAGGGGATTTAAGAAGTATCGTTAAAAAGTATAAAAATATTCAATTAGACGGAGCAGAACAAGATAATAGCGATGTTGAAATTTAAACCAAGTGATAAAAAAATATTATGTCCCAACTTTAAAGAAGAGCTAGAAAAAATAGGATATAAATTATCAAAATTTAATGATAAATGGAGATCTTCGGCCATTTATAGGCAGGGGAATAATGAAACATCCCTAGTTATAGACGAAAAAGGATTTTATGACTTTGGGGAAAATTTCGGCGGGACAATTTATGATTTAATCAGACTAACCACTGGAGAGTCGTTAGTAAGTATACATGAAAGGTATAAATCTGGAGTAAATCCAGAAACGTTAACAGAGAGAAATGATAAATTTATCGAACCCGATTATTTTTTTATTGAAGAAAGGCACCCGGTAATATATAGCGAAAAAATACTAAGCCCTTTGTCTACAAATTATGATTATTTTCTTAGTCGGAAAATAAGCGTAGAAACTCAAAAATTATTTGAAGTTAAATTCGCCGTCAAAAATATTTTCGGCGGACGAGTTATTTTTCCGATTAGGGACGAAAATAAAAAAATAGTAGGAGTCGCCGGAAGAAAAGTTTATGACAATCAATTTGGGCCAAAGTGGAAAATAAAAGGATGCAAAAATAGTTTTCTTTATAGGTGGGATATTGCAGAGCCAAGTATTAAAAATAATAATTTTATTATTCTCGTAGAAAGTATTGGAGATTTGTTAGCATTGCACGAATGCGGAATTAAGAATGTCGTTTGTTTATTTGGGTTAGGAATATCCCCCAAGCTTACGAAAAAACTAATAAGTTTAGATTGTGACGTTGTTATTTCTACTAACAATGATACAGATAAAGGACAGCAAGGGGTCAGGGCGGCAAATTTAAGAAAAAAACAACTTGCTAATTATATTAATAGTGATAAGATACATATAGTTTTTCCCGACCTCAATGATTGGAATCTAGAATTAATCTCTAACGATAAAAATAGTATTCGAGCTAAATTTTTAGACATCTTCAATTACGTTAAGGAAAAAAATAAAAATAAGTATGAAATCTCAAATTGGCAAGAGTGAAAAACTCAAAACAGATATTTTAGCAGATGGGTCTGTTAAAAAACAGTTATTAACTGACCAACCCCAAGGATTAGAAAAAGTAATCTCCAAGTGTTATATAGACACTAAAAAATGGGAAGTCGATGATTTTAATGTTAAACAGAATGCTAGTGGTGAGTTTTTATGGACGGTTTATTTAAAGAAAAAGACCTTTGCGTTCAATAAAGAAATCTTCTTAGATGAATTAAAAAAGATTTCCACTGTTTGTAAAAAGATTATCCACCCCAAGGAAAATAATGATTTGCTTTTGAGTCTGTGTATTTTTGATTCGCACGTTGGAAAATATGCCTCAGTAGAAGAAACTGGAACAAATTACAATTTAAAAATTGCTGTAGACTTATACCGAAAAGCAATAGATTATACTTTATCCGAAGCAAAAAAACATAAAATTTCAAAAATCTTATTTCCAATCGGTCAAGATTTCTTACATATAGATTCTAAAAGTAATCTAACTACGGCGGGGACTCCGCAAGATGTAGATACGCGAGCTAGTAAGATTTTCTTAGCTGGTAAAAATTTATTAATAGAATCCATAGAAAAAATGAAACAAATAGCTCCCGTAGACGTTGTTTGCGTTCCCGGTAATCACGAAGAAAATTCTATGTTTCATTTAGCTGAATGTGTGTCATGTTATTACGATAAAGATGAAAACGTTTTTGTTAATAATTCCCCCAAGGTTAGAAAATATTTTAGTTGGGGAAAGAATCTTATCGGGCTCACACACGGAGATAAAGAAAAAATAAACGATTTAGCCGTGTTAATGGCAACCGAATGTCCGAAAGGATGGTCTAATTCTAAATATAGATTCTGGCTACTTGGTCATTTTCATACGAGTAAAATGTTTATTGACGAGAAATGCGGGGTTCAAATTGAAGTATTGCCTTCATTAAGCGGAACAGATTTTTGGCATTCTGGAAAAGGCTATACTGGCAATACTAGAAGTTCAGCTAGTTCTTTATACAGTAAGGAAAAAGGATTGGTCGGGAAAATATATTATAATGTCTGAATTAAAAGAAAAATTAATTTGCGATTCTTGTTCTTCCGAAGAAGACGTTATTAATTACCATCAGTATACGTTATATGAAGATAACGAAAGAAATTATGTTAATCTTTGTCCTAAGTGTAAAATTGGAAATGATGAATATTGGGAAGATATGTGGACTGAATTTTACGGAGGAGTATTGTAATGAGAGTTAGCGCCAGTAAAATTAAAACATTTCAAAGTTGTAGTTGGGTTTATTTCTGTCAATATGTATTGAAGATTTCAAGCGGAACCCACCCAAAGACAAAGGCTGGGTCTGTCGCCCATTTTTTGTTCGAGGTTTTAATTAATCCTCGTCATTCTAAATATGTAGACGCCGTAAAAGATAATTCAGCTTCAATTTTGGACTTTCCTTCCTTGAGAAAACTAACTCAAAAAATGTTAAAAAAAATAGAGTTGCCAGAAGAAAAATGGATAGGAGATATTGAGTTATTAGTCAATGCTGGACTAAAATTAGATTTTAATATAGACGGGAATATAAAACTTTACGACCCAGAATACGCTTTTGAAATTAAAACGAAAAATTACGAAGCTAATGGATTTATTGATTTAGCTGCGGAAATGCCTGAAAATAGAATTAAGATTCGAGATTATAAATCTCAAGGTTTTAAATTTACAGAAGAAGAGCTTGCGTTTAACCCTCAAGCCATAATGTATCAATATGCACTTTTTGAAAAAACGAAAATGGCAGTCGATGTTGAATTTGTTTTATTGCGCCATAATCAAATTCAAGAGGTCAAGTGGGTTGGAGAAGAAGCTATCAAAGGGTTTATGTTATATTTAGATTTTATATCTGAAACTCTAAAGAATTTTTCTATGAAGTCGGCTTGTTCTAATTTCGCAGCCCACGATAAAAGTAAATGGTATAAATTAGGATGTATAACAAAATTTGGCCAAATTAAGAAAAACGGCGATCCGTATCATTGTTGTTCTTACAAGTTCCCTAGAAAGATTTTTTATGTAAAGGATAAGGATGGGGAAATTAAATATTCAGCGGAATCTATGGAAGAGATAGATTGGACAA